>ERZ808267.20-NODE-20-length-130533-cov-6.127539_pt1 | contig 130533 bp, 112 predicted proteins | sample MGYA00521241_ERZ808267 | MGnify/ENA primary metagenome ERZ808267 (study PRJEB31516, sample SAMN03275592) | gut metagenome | biome: mammalia-associated habitat; material: feces | host: Papio cynocephalus | place: Kenya | collected 2012-07-19 ...
AACTGTCATATTATTAAAAAGATTAAATGACTGAAAAACCATTCCAACTCTTGTGCGGAATTTCGCAAGTTCCTTTGAGTTTGTGCCGACTTCTTTTCCATTAAAAATGATTTTTCCGCTGGTTTTTATTTCCAGCCCGTTTATGCAGCGAAGCATTGTTGATTTTCCTGAACCAGACGAACCGATTACGCAGACAACTTCACCTTTATTTACGGTAAAATCCAAATCTTTTAAAACTTCGTGATTTCCAAATTTTTTTACAAGATGCTCAACCCTTAAAATCGGTTCACAGTTTTTAGTTTCTTTTTCTTCCATAAAAAAGCTCCCGTCTATTCAGCCGCTCCACTCATATATTCAACAGCAAGCTCATAATCCTTTTGCTGAAAAGCCTTCTTTTCCACAACTTTAAGAATCTTTGTAAAGACTGTGCAAATAACAAAATAAAAAATTGCACAAATAATATAAGATTCAAAGTAACGATAATAAATTCCAGCCGCACTTTTTGTTGCAAAATAAAGCTCGTAAACGCCAATAACATTCAATACTGAAGTCATTTTTAAGTTGGTCAAAAACTGGTTGACCATCTCTGGAACAATATTTCTGAAAGCCTGCGGAAGAATTACAGCAAACATTGTCTTTGTGTGGCTCATTCCCAACGCAAATCCGCCTTCAAACTGACCTTTATCAATAGAAATAATTCCTCCACGGACAGTTTCCGCCATATAAGCTCCGGTGTTCATCATTAAAACAATTAAAGAAGCCAGAAACGGAGAAACATCCACTCCAGCATTTTTTAATCCGTAATAAAAAACCATTGCCTGAACCATCATTGGAGTCCCGCGGAAAATTGCAACAAAAACAGAGCAAACAGGCTTTAATACGCTAAAACCTATTTTATGCACTAGATTGTCACTTTTAGAAACCGGTGTAGCCTGAACCAATCCAATGGCAAACCCTAAAATATAACCAAGAATTGTACCAATGATTGCAATCTCAAGGGTAAGAACCGTTCCTTTTAAAAAGTAGCTCCAATAATTTTTAAAGATAAACCAAACCCAATAAAAAAGTCCTTTATCGTTCATAAAGACTCCCATAAGAACTCCGCGTTAGCTGCAAGCCACGGATGGAGAAAATCACAGTTTGTGCTGCAAAAATTGATTAATCATTCGATTTTTACAGCACAAGATTTTTAGTTGCTAAATTAGTTGCTCAATGGCTGTGTTTCAATAGCCAATTTCATGTATTTGTCCATAAGTTCCTGGCCCCAGCCAATTGCGTGCATTGCCTTTTTCAGCGCTTCTACCGCAACTGTATTTCCTTCGATTACAGAAGGCGTGCAGACATCAGAAGCTCCTTCTGGCGTTATAAAATCGTACCCCTTTTCAAGCTGGCAGATAACAACATTTGGATTTGAAAGACAACCTGAATAAGCAGTAGGCCAGTCCATTACACCGCAGTCAACATCGCCCATCGCAACTTTCATAATTACTTCTGTACAAGTATCTGGATACGGAAGAATTACAGGTTCTGGAACTTGATTAATATATGCCGGCCAGTTCGTGTTAATCTGCGTTGTAAATTTCAGTCCTTTAAATTGTTCAAGCCTTGTGTATTTTTCATAAGGACTTCCTTTTTTTACAACGATAACATTGAATCTGTTGTAGTAAGGATCGATATAATCAAGAAAAGTATCCCGCTCTGCAGAATAAATACTTCCTGACTCAACAAGGTCATAATCGCCTGCTTTTAAGCCCATCCAAATTGAAGCCCAGTCGTTCTTGTGAATTTCAAGTTTAAGCCCCATTTCTTCGGCAAGCAATTTTGAAAAAATAACATCGTAACCGTAAGTGTAATCCGCAGAACCATAAATAGGCTCGGCAGTCAGTTCTGGATGACCTGGAATTTCTTTTGTTGGCTGCGTCCAGTTGAACGGAGCGTAGGCACATTCAATTCCGACTTTTAAAACGCCTTTTACTTGATTTGCAAATTCCGCATACTCAGGTTTTCCTGTATATTCATATTTAACTTCCGCCTTTTTCTTGCTGCAAGAATTCAATGCAACGGCCATGCAAACAAGTCCAACACCGAAAACAAAATTTCTAACTGTCTTTTTCATAGTTCACCTCGCTTTCACGAAAATAAAAAAGCGTCAAAAAATTCCATAAAGTCCATCTTGCCCTTAGGATTCTTTCAACGCCTTTGTTAAAAATGATAATAATAATTTCTTTTTCTTTTGAATTGTAAAAAATCGCAATAAAATTTTAATTAATCAGAATGTCGAATTTTTTCTGAAGAAATAAATTGAATGAGCGGGAAGAAAAAGAAAGCGGCAACCGAGCCATTCTGAGCGCTAGCAAGCGATTTTGAAAAAATCGCGCAGTCTGATACTTTGTACGCTCAGCTTGGCGAATTGACGCGCTTTTTCTGGTAGCTCATTCAATTGCTGAATTTATAAAACTCGACATTCACCCTAATTAAAAATCAACAATCTTTGTTTTATATGAACTTTTTTTTACCTGATTTATATATTCCTTTGGCGAAACTCCTGTAAATTCCTTGAACGAATGAACAAAATGGCTTTGATCGTAAAAATCAAACTTGCTGTAAAAATTTGGAAACGAATCAATATTTGAACGGTTCAATTCATTTATAATTGTGTGCATTTTTACGTTTTTGCAGAATTGCTTTGCGCTGCAGCCCAAAAATGTTTCAAACAAAAGATTTATGTAGCGCGAGGAATATCCTGTGTAGTCAATCAATTCGCTGATTTTTAACAAACCGTCTTTTTTTACAATCAAATCCACCATCTGAAAAAACAAATGCTTTTGTCCGCTTTCAGTTGTTTTTAGCCAGTTTCGATATTCTTCCATAAAAGTGCACATTCTGTTTGTAAAAGTCTGCTGCTCAGACATTTTTTCTGAAAGATTTTTTAAAATATCAAAATTCTGCAAATTGATTCTTTGTCCAACCAAATCTTTTACTTCCTGGTTTTCAAAAAAAGGATTTGCTCCCGGCTGAAAACGGATTCCAAAGTAATCGCAGTTTCTTTTCAAAGTCAAAGTCTGAAGTTTTCCGGAATTTCCGATTACAAAAGAATTCATATTGTTTCCAGAATATTCAAACAAAATGTTCGAGCAGCTGTCTTCCAAAAACGGAACTTTTTTTTCTTCATCAGTCTGAAAACTATAAAAATGAGAAATTCCAAAATCAGCCATAATTTTCTGATAAAATTTTTCTGTTTCCATAACCAGATATGACTGAATCGTATGAATATGCAATTTTTCTTCTTTCATAATCCGCCTCGCCAAAATCAGATTTAAAACAAAAAAGACGCCAAAACTTTAGAGTTCTGACGTCTTTGCCATATCTATAAAAACATTAGCAAACAGATTTTATTTTGTCAATATTTTCTCAACAAGCAACAACTAACTTTACAGCGCAGGCTTAAACCGATTGTAACGCAAAGTGCTTATGTCCGCAGGGCAAGTTCCTGTGCAAATCAATTCAGAAATATTAAAAGCCGCACTCGGTCCAATTCCAAATCCGTGTCCTGAAAAACTGCATTCAACATAAAGTCCCGGAACTTCATCAACCTTGCTTACAGTGCAAACACCATCGCTCGCCAAATCTTCATAGCCAGCCCAGGAACGAACAATTTTTGCATTTGCAAGACGCGGAAAATATCCAAGAATTCCTCTTGCGCACGCGCTTGTAAAATCAGCAGTGCTTGGCGGATATTCATTGCTTTCTAATTCAGGATTTGCAAAATCTTCATATCCATCGTGTCCGCCAAAAACAAACGAACCGTGCTTTGTCTGATGACCATAAAAATCAGCCATTGCCGTTCCCAGCATCTGCCTGAACATCTGTGGCTGCGCTTCCGTTACAAGGCACTGCAACCGCTTTTTTTTCATAGGAATTGTAATTCCAACTGTATTCAAAATCGGGTTGCTTTCGTAACCAGCGGCAACAACAACATTTTCCGCCTCAAAAAACTGACCTTCCGCTTCAACACCGCAAACCTTTCCAGCCTTTAAAACAATTCTAGAAACCGGCGCGCCCGTTATAAAATCAGCTCCAAGTTTTCTTGCGCATTTATAAAAACCTAAAGTCGTCGTAAGCGGATTCGCATGTCCGTCCGTAGGACACCAGGAAGCTCCAACAACTGCATCGCTCATATACGGATTGATTTTTTTCACTTCCTCGGCATTAATCATCTTTACATCAACACCGCATTTTACAGCATTGTCTGCAAGTTTTTGCAAAATCTTTAAGTGTTCCTCAGTTTTTCCAAGACGAAGATTTCCTTCCTGCGTATATTCAGTGTCAACGCCAAGCTCCGCGCTTAATCCCGGCCAGATATTTTTTACGCCCCAAACCATGAGCGGCAGCTCTTTTACATTTCGCCCAGACTGACGAACGCCTCCTCCATTACGCGAAGAGCCACCATTTCCAATATAGTCGCTCGCTTCAAGGACAATTACGCTTTTTCCTTTTTTGGCAAGATAATACGCCGTGGCATTTCCAACAATTCCAGCTCCAATTACAATAACATCAGCCTTTGTTTTCATATCACAATACCTCGCTTGCTAAAGTGTTCATTTCTGTTGGTCTGATTGGACCTCTGCTTGTTGCAGGATTTACTGTTGCCGGGCTTACTTTTTGCTCAGCGGCAACAATTCCTTTTACAAGTTTTGAACAAGTCTGTCCCTGGCAAAGCCCCATTCCGGCGCGCAAATAACGTCTTATTTCCTGCATGGTGAACATTCCATCGTGAACAGCCCGCCTTATTTCACCTTTCGTTATTTCCTCGCATCGGCAAATCACCAAATCATCATCAGGACCCGGAACAAATTCTCCAATATCGCGCAATCTATCATTCATCATAATTTTTAATCTCCATCATTTTTTTTGGGGGCAGGTCTTCCCCTCGCTACAAAAATTGCTCTGTTTTCGACACTCTCAACCGCCGCATTTTTTTCCGCTACCCCTTCTAACGGGGACACCCCGTAACGCCCCGCCTAGCTTTTTTTCCAAAAGCGGGCTTTATAGCCAAACTCGTTCGGAACTTTCATCGTAAGCAAATACGTGTGGTCAAAAGCAGCTGCCGTTCTTACGCCGACAACTTCAGCATCGCAAAGAACATCTCCGCTTCGGCTTAAAGCTTTTCCTATAGTTCCTTTTTCTGGAAGCGGCAAAAATTCATACGGAATCGTAATGCTCGTGAACCCCGGCTCAAAATCTTCATTAACAAGAAAAATCGCCTGACCTGAACAGCTTGCAACACACATTCCGCAGCCTGTACAACCGCAGTTTTGCGCAACCACTGGCAAGGCTGTAATGCACGAGCCAATTTTTATACAATTTTTTCTGCACGCATCTTGGCACGGATTGCACGGAATATTCTGCGTACATTCAATTACCGGATGAATTCCTTTCTGGTGCGTAACTCCTGGAAATCGTTCAATTTCATCATCTGCAACAAATCCTTTTGCAAGCAGATTTTTTGAAACCGAAATTCCTTCGTCTGTCTTTTCAATCAGTTTTCCACGGTTGCAAGGAGCAAACATTCCCTGGCGCAAACTGTCCAAATCTTTTTCAAACAAAGACTCGTTCTGCTCCATCAAATTTTCTTCTGCAAATCCTGTCTTATAGGCGGCACGTAAACCAGCCATTCTTCCTTTTATCATCGCAGAACTTGCTTCTTCAATTCCGCTAACGTCTCCTGCCGCAAAAAGACAAGGAACAGAAGTTTCGCCATACTCGTCAACAACCGGAACTTGCCCGCCTCGCTTTGGATTATCCTCCATTGCACAGCCAGACATTTTCAAAAGCTGGCTCATTGGCGAAAGACCAACCGCAACACAAATTGTGTCAACATCAAAATGAATTTCCGTTCCCGGAATAATCTTAAAATGCTCGTCAACCTTGCCGATTGTTACGCCTTCAACTTTTTCAGATCCTTCAACTTTTTTGATTGTATAACCCAGAAAAAACGGAACTCCAGTTCGGGCAACTTTTGCCGCATGAACACCATAACCGCCGATTCTAGGAGCCGCATCAACTAGTGCGATAACTTCGCAGCCTGCCTGAAGCAACTGAAAACTAACAACAAGGCCAACATTTCCGCTTCCAAGCATAAGAATCTTTTTTCCAGGCTTTACACCATGAAGATTCATCATTGTCTGAGCCGCTCCAGCTCCAATAACGCCCGGCAAAGTCCACCCTTCAAAAGGAACCATATTTTCAGCCGCTCCTGTGGCAATAATAACACTTGACCCTTTATAATGATAAATCGCGCCATCGTGATTTACCGTAACTTCCTTGTTTTCAAAAATGCCAGTTACAGTCGCATCCAGTTTTACCTTAACGCCAACTTCTTCCGCTTCTTTTAAAAGTTCCGTTCCAATGTTAAATCCACGGATTTTTGCCTTATGTTCTTTTGAACCAAAAAATTTATGAATCTGCTTAAAAAGCTGTCCGCCCGGCTTATGATTTTCATCAAAAATCATAACATTCATTCCGTGTTTAGCCGCTTCTATTCCTGCGCTAAGACCAGCAGGTCCTGCGCCAATTACAATCAAATCATATCTTTCCATATTTATTTCCGCCTTACCAAGTTTTTTCAGCCGAACATCCATACTGAGTTTGAACTTTCATTCCGGCTTTTAAAGGAGTTATGCAAGTCCTAGTATTTGGAACGCCATCAACAACCATTACGCAGTCTGTGCAGCGCCCAATAGCGCAAAAAATTCCTCTTGGTTTATGCAATTTAGAAGTTTCTCTGTGCTTTAAAATTCCAGCCGCACGCAAGGCCATTGCAATCGGCTCACCCTCATACCCTTGCATTTCTTTTCCGTCAAATATAAACGTTACGAGTTCCCCTTTTTCTGGAACTCCTAAAATAGGATGTTCTGCTATACGTTCCATGTTCAACCTCACTTTGCAACAATGTAAAACTAAAATTTTTATTTTTCTTGTAAAAATTCGCATTGGAAATTTTTTTTCGGCAAATATAATGAATCAAGATTTTGAAAAATAATTTTCTGAACCACTTTGGAGGTTTTATATGAATGAAAACATTTTTCCTAATATCGACATTCTGTTTCTAAACGAAAAAGATTTGATTAAATGCGGCGTAAAAAACATGAAAAACTGCATCGACGTAATGGAAAAACATTTTTCGCTGATTGGAAAAGGAGATTACCGAATGGGCGGCGCAAACGGCAATGAGCACGGCTTAAAAATGTCATTCCCGGAAAGTTCTTCTATAAAGGATTTTCCTCTTAATGGACCTGACTATCGCTTTATGGCAATGCCTGCGTATCTTGGCGGAGAATTTCATACCTGCGGAATAAAAACTTACGGCTCAAACCAGAAAAACCGCTCAAAAGGATTGCCCCGCTCCGTTTTAATGCTTCAGCTGCTTGATGCAGAAACAGGCGCCCCTTACGCATATATGTCTGCAAACCTTATAAGTTCAATGCGAACCGGCGCAGTTCCAGGACTGGGAATCCGCTATCTTTCCATAAAAGAGCCAAAAATTGCAACAATTGTAGGTCCTGGTGTAATGGGACGAACCGCAGCCTTAGCAATCGCGACAGAAAAACCTTCTGTAACAACAATAAAAATAAAAGGCCGCTCAGAAAAAGGAATAAAAGAATTTATAGATTTCTGCAAGGAATACTGCCCTACATTCAAAAATTTTGTTGTTTGCGATTCAATCGAAAGCGCCGCAAAAGACAGCGACATTATTTATTTTGGAACAACAAATGCCGCAAAATACGAAGATAATCCTTTCCTGAAAGATGAATGGATAAAAAGTGGAGCTTTAGTAATAAGCACAAGTGCTCTTTTAATGAACCACGAAGGCTGGAAAGACACAAAAAAATTCAAACTTGTAAGCGATGACTACAAAATGTACGTCGGCTGGGGAAAAGGAAAGCCCGCACCAACACAAAAGAACGTTTCAACCCTAATCGGAATGGGTTTTTACGACGCAGTTGTAGAAGGCATTGTAAAAGAATCAGACTTGGTAGAAATTGGCGATATTGTAAACAACAAAAAACAAGCTCGCGATAGCGATGAACAAATAATTGTTTACGCAGTCGGCGGAATGCCAACAGAAGACGTTGCCTGGGGAAAATTCTGTTACGACACCGCGATAAAAAACAAAATCGGAACAAAACTGAATCTCTGGCATTCACCAGAATGGAGCTAAAAAACAAAAATTCAATAAAATGCCTTTTGATAAAATTCAAAAGGCATTTTTTTTGAAAAAAAACTTGACAACTAAAATGTAAGCGTTATCATTTAATTAATGAAAACGCTTACATCAATAACAACAATGCAGGAACTTGCCCAAGCCGCTGGAGTTTCTATCGCGACAGTTTCACGAGTATTCAGCGGAAGCAATAAGGTTTCGGAAAAAACAAAGGAAAAAGTCATGGAACTGGTTCATCAGTCAGGCTTTTACCCGAATGAAACTGCTCGCACAATGGCAGCAGGATGTTCCAGGCTTATTGCAGTAATTTTGCCGGATATTGAAAACCCATATTTTTCCAGCCTGCTTTGCGAAGTTGAACAGTTATGCGAAAAAAATGGATATACAATGATTTTTTTCAATTCAAATGGCGACAGTGAAAAAGAAAAAGACATTGTGACAAAAATGATGGCTCGCCAGGCAGACGGAATGCTTATCTGCATGACTCGAGTAAAATCAGAAATGATTCCTGTTCTAAAAACCGCAAAATTTCCTGTTGTTGTGATGACAAGAAACATCAACGGTTTGGATTCAGTTGCAATCAATCACCTTGAAGGAGGACGACTAGCTGCTGATTATCTGATTGAAAATCGCTGCGAACAATTTTTCTTCTTTGGATTAAAAGATGATGAAAAATTCACAGGATTTTATAATGAATTGTTAAAATCGAAAATTCCCGAAAGCAAAATCAAAACATTTGGCGACAAGGATTGGTATTTTAATAATTATGCTCAGGCTTCAGAATTGATGAACAAATTTATGCAGGAACAAAAAGATTCCACAGAAAAAATCGGACTTTTTTGCATAAATGACCTTTTTGCATCTCAAGCAATAAACGCGGCAAATCGAAATAAAATCAAAATTCCAGAAAAAATGAATATTGTCGGTTTTGACAACACAATGCTTTGCGACATGACTTTTCCAACGTTGACTTCAATAAATCAGCCTTTGGATAAAATCGCGGCAAAAAGCTTTGAACTTTTGTGTCAAAAAATAAAAGAAAAAAAAGAAGGCAAAACTTCTCTAAAAACAATCGTTCTTGAGCCTTCCATAATAAAAAGAGAATCATAAATCTGCAGAACGCAGAAATTATTTAAATTAATTTTTCATAGGGGGAAAATATGAAAAAAATCAGTTTTATTATTGGTGCAGCAATTCTTGCCGCTTCTGTGTTTACCGGTTGCCAAAAAAAAGAACACTCAAATTCAATCAGTATAATGTTTCAAGGTTCAGACGCTGAACAGTCAGCAATAAAAGCTTCTACAGAACGCTTTACAGAAAAAACTGGAATCAATGTTGAACTTTTGTACACTCCGCACGATTCATACACTTCAAAATTGGCAAGCTTCATCAAAAACAAAAAAGTTCCGGATATTGTAAGCATTGATGGGCCTATGCTCGCAAGTCTTGCATGGTCTGGAGTAATTCAGAGTGTCGAACCGTACATTGACCCAGAAATTATTGCCGATATGACTCCTTCAAATGTGCTTCAGTGCACATACCCGATTGACAATAAACTTTACGCAATAAGTTATGCCGATTCCACAGTTTTGCTTTACTGCAACAAAAAATATCTTGAAAAAATTGGCGCAAGAATTCCCAAAAATGTGGCAGACGCTTGGACCGCAGATGAATTTGATGAAATTCTTACAAAACTTGCCGCTCTTGATGAAGTAAAATGGCCGCTCGACCTTATGTGGGCTTGGAATATCGCAGGTTCAGAATGGGGAACTTACGGTTTTTATGAAACACTTGTTTCTGGAGGAGCTGATCTTATAAATCGAGAAACTTGGACGGCTGAAGGAACTTTAAATAGCCCGGAAGCAGAAAAAGTTTTGCGCTACTTCCAAAAATGGGGAACAAACGGTTGGATTGTTCCAAAATCAGCCGGAGAAAATACTCTTTACAACGACAAAAGACAAACTGCAATCGCGTGGAACGGAAACTGGAATTTTACAACTTGCCGAGCCGCAATGGGCGATGATGTGATTGCGCTTCCTCTCCCGAACTTTGGAAAAGGAACTCGCTCTCCAAATGCAACTTGGATTTGGGGAATTTCTGCAACTTCAAAAAATCCTGAAAAAGCTGGGCAACTTTTGAACTTTATGCTTACAGACACAGAATTCCTTGACGCAATAAAACTTACCGGTTCTTATCCAGCATTGAACAAATTTGCTGCACGCTGCGAAGATTACATGGACAGCTCAAAAATGGCAATCGCTTATGAACAGTCAAATGTTGCAGTAAGCCGACCAATTCATCCAGCTTACCCGACAATAACTTTGGCTTTTTCAGACGCATTTGAGTCAATTTTGAACGGTGCAGACATACGAACAGAACTTAACAAAGCTGCTCAGAAAATTGATGAAGATATAAAAGACAATGACGGTTATCCACCGTTTGGAAAATAATCACTGCAAGTTGTAACGTCCACAGGAAGTTCAGTATAAAAACTGCGCTTCCTGATTTTCAACAAAAATCAGAGGTTCAGTATGAAAAATTCGTTTATCACAACACTAAAAGAAAAAAATATTCGACAAGAAATTTATATGCTGCTTCCTGCGTGTATTTTACTTATATTTTTTATGGTCGTTCCATTTTTTTCAGCGTTTGCACTTTCATTGACAAATCAAAAACTCATTCCAAATCCTATGGTTCCCGCAAAATTTGTAGGTTTAAGAAATTATATTCAAATTTTTAAAGATGCAAGCTTTTGGCAAGCATTTAGGAACGTTGTTCTTTTTACAATTATGGTAATTCCATTGCAGTGCGGATTTGCACTTCTTATGGCAAATGCCTTGAACAAAGTCAGATTCTTTAAAGGTTTTTTGCGAAGTATGTTTTTTCTTCCATATATTACTCCAATGGTTATCGTTGCAGTTGTATGGAAATCAATTTATCAATATCCAGATGGAATTGCAAATCTTGCGCTAAAACTTGTTACTTTTGGTCAGGCTCATTCAATCGACTGGCTGGGAAATAAAAATTCAGCTTTGATTGCAATTACAATTCTTTCCGCATGGCAAGCATTCGGTTTTCAGATGATAATTTATCTTGGTTCATTGCAGAGCATTCCTTCTTATTTGTATGAAGCCGCAAATATTGATGGAGCAACTCCTTTTCAGACTTTCTGGAATGTAACATGGCCAAGTCTAAAAGAAACAAATACTCTTGTGCTTATTATCACAACAATTCAGGCTTTAAAACTTTTTACTCAAGTAAACATCATGACAAAAGGCGGCCCAAACGGCGCGACAAATACTCTTGTTCATTACATATATCAAAATGGATTTGCCGGACAGAAAATTGGTTACGCTTCGGCGGCTTCTGTAATTCTGTTCATTTTGATACTCGTTATTTTCCTTGTTCAAAACAAAATTCTTCGTGGAAAAGAAGAAAAACTTCGGGATTAATTTTCGATTTGGCTTTTTTAGGAGGAAACTATGGTACGAAATAAAGCAAAAGACATTATTTTTACAGCATTTCTTTTTGTGCTTGGACTTATAATTATCACTCCAATTTTTCTTATGTTCGTTTCATCATTAAAGGATGACCGCTACGAAATCATGAAAGATATGGGAAGCTTAAAAGCGTTTATTGTGCTGAATCCAACGCTTCACAACTTTAAGGAAATTCTTTTTGAATCCGTTCAGAATTTTGGACGCGCATTCATAAATTCAATGATTGTTCTGATTGTAACAGTTATTCTTACAAGTATTGTTTGTTCAATGGCAGGCTACGCTTTGCAACGCGGAAAACTAAAATGCCGGAAATACATTTTTTTAGCGGTTCTTTCGCTTTACATAATTCCAATGGAATCAATAATGCTTCCGCTTATGTATCAAGTTTCTACGCTTGGACTTACCGATACTTATGCAGTTCAGATTTTGCCGTTTGTGGCAAGCCCGCTTTATATCTTTCTTTTTTACAATTATTTCAAGGAAGTTCCAGTTTCTCTTGCAGAAAATGCCGAACTGGAAGGAGCTTCATTCTGGCAAATTTACAAAGATGTTTATCTTCCGCTGAACAAAAGCCCGATTATCACAGTTTGTATTCTTCAGGGAATGGATATGTGGAATCAATATTTATGGCCGCTTCTTGTTACAACTGACGAAAAAGTTCGCCCGATGTCCGTTGCAATTTCTTCATTTACAGGAACTGGCGGAGACATTTATTGGGATCAGCTTATGGCTGCCAGCGTTGTAATGTTGCTTCCTGTGCTTCTGTTGTTCATCTTTTTTCAGCGTTACTTTGTTGAATCAGTTGCCTCTTCTGCAATAAAAGGATAAAACTATGACAGAAATTCTTGAAAAAGCCCAAAAAAAACAAAATGAACTTTCTGAAAAAATTAATTCTTCAAAAGAAATTTTAGCTCAACGTCCGCTTTTTCATTTTGCCACGCCGGGCGGATGGTGCAATGACCCGAACGGATTTTCAGAATTTGACGGAAAAGTTCATTTATTTTACCAATATCATCCTTATTCAACACAATGGGGACCGATGCATTGGGGACACGTTACTTCAAAAGATTTGCTTAATTGGAACTTGGAACCAGTTGCTTTAGCCCCAGACACAAAAGCTGACTTTAACGGATGTTTTTCTGGAACTGCAATTTCAACAGAAGACGGCAAACAGATTCTTGCGTACACAGGAGTTTCAAAAGACGGCGATGAAACAATCCAAAATCAATGCATAGCAGTTGGTGATGGAAAAATCTACAAAAAATATTCGAAAAATCCTGTTCTTACGGCAAAAAATATTCCATTTGAATACCAAAAAGAACATTTTCGCGATCCAAAAATCTGGCAAAAAAATGGAAAATTCTACATGGTCTGCGTAATAAAACAACTGGACAATTGTGGCGCAATGGTGATTTTTGAATCAAAAAATGCAAAAAAATGGATTTTCAAAGGAATTTTAGATTCAAGCAGAAACGATTTTAGCGGAATGTGGGAATGTCCCGATGTGTTAAATTTAGACGGAAAAGATATGCTGATTTTTTCCCCACAAGAAATGAAAGCCGACTACAAATTAGGTTTTCATGAAGGAAATAACAGCGTTTACACAACTGGAATTTTTGACTACAAACAATTCAAATTCTTCCACGACATAAGAGCCGAAAACAGAGCTTTTAGCGCACAAATCGACTACGGAATCGACTTTTACGCACCGCAGACAACAAAACTTTCCGACAGAAGAACAATTTTAATCGCATGGATGCAATCTTGGGAATCTTACATTACTCCAGAAGATTATTTGTGGTCTGGAATGATGACAATTCCGCGCGAACTTTCGTTCAAAAACAACCGCTTGTATCAAAATCCAGTTCGCGAGCTGGAAAATTTAAAAACTGAAGAAAAAGATTCAGAAATTCAGCCAGAAAAAATTGAAACAATCCTGAACAACCAAGAACGACATTTTGAATTGAATTTTTCCGTTGCAGAACAAACTTCCGGAACAATAAAAATCATTTTAGGAAACACCGAAGAAGAATACGTTCTCTTAAAAATCGATTTGTACGAACAAAGTATTTATTTTGACCGCTCAAAATCGCAAGTTCCAGGAAAAATTTCTGCAAGAAAAGCAAAACTTCCACCAAAAGAAAAAGAAACAAAATTCAGAATTATTAGCGACACTTGTTCACTAGAAGTGTTTATAGATGACGGAAAAATGGCTTTTACAAATGCATTCTTTCTTTCTAAACAAAAAACTGATTTGATATTCCGAAATGAAACTTCTCAAAAAATAAACTGCAAAATCTGGAAACTCCAGAAATAGGAGAAAATATGAAAAACCAAAAAGAATTTGATGTTATCGCAATAGGCGAACTTTTGATAGATTTTACTCAAAATGGAATCAGCAACTGCGGAAATTGGCTTATGGAAGCAAATCCAGGCGGAGCACCGTGTAATGTTCTTGCGATGCTTACAAAACTCGGACACGAAACAAGTTTTATCGGGCAAGTTGGAAACGATATGTTCGGAAAAATGCTGAAAGAACGAGTTTCTTCAATTAGAATTGACGTTCAAAATCTTGTTTTTTCAGATGAATACAACACAACTTTGGCATTCGTCCACACAGCACCAGATGGCGACCGCGATTTTTCATTCTACAGAAAAACCGGTGCAGACGCATTCCTTTCAAAAGATAAAATCAATCCAGAACTCATAAAAAAAACAAAAATTCTTCATTACGGAAGCCTCTCTATGACAAACAAAACCGTAAATGAAGCTACAGAATTCGCCCTTCAGACCGCAAAAGAAAACGGAATTTTGCTTTCGTTCGACCCAAATTTAAGAAAACCGCTTTGGAACTCAATAGAAGAAGCAAAAGAACGAATCTGGTACGGAATTTCAATGTGCGACATTCTAAAAATTGCAGAAGAAGAACTAGAATTAATCACCGATGAGCCAACCATTGAAAAAGGAATCGAAAAAATCCGCCAAAAATATTCAATTCCGCTAATAACAGTAACAAAAGGCAAATACGGAAGTGACTGCTTTTATGCAGATAAAAAAACTGAACTAAAAGTCAGCGTTCCAACATTCTCAAACGTAAAAACAATCGATACAACTGGAGCCGGTGATACATTCTGCGCCTGCATTCTCCACGAAATCCTCGAAAATGGCTACAAAAACTTTACCCAAGACCGCCTAACCAAAATGCTGACCTTCGCAAACGCCGCCGCCAGTCTAATCACAACAAAAAAAGGCGCGCTATGCGTAATGCCAACCAGACAACAAATTGAAGAATTGATGGATTCGGCAAGAATATAAAAAACAGAGGCAGAAGTTCGTTTTGAAGAATTTCTGCCTCGTTTTGTTTGTTAACATTATCCGGCTTTACCAAATAATCAATAATATAATTTCAAAACCAATTTGAAATCTATGAACCCTTAATTTACCGCAACGCCCTGAGAATTTTCGATTTCATAACCGGTCATTTCCTCAATGACTTTATCTGGATAACCGAGTTTTTTTGCCTCAACGTATAATTCTTGTGTAAGTTCGGCAGTTCCGTTTTCAGAAAGTTCTGCACCTTCTTTTATCATCTGGAACATATCTTCCATATCAACAAGATTCATAAGTTTGTTCAAGAACCATTCGTCTATCATTGTTACTTTATGGATTTCATCTACAGTCATAATTCCACGTTTTAATGCCTGAAAAACTGCAAACAATCTTTGGTCTGTGCATTGACCAACACGCTCAATGATTTTTTCATCTGGTTCTTTCTCAAACTTTTTAAGGTTCAGTGATGTAACTCCAATTTCCGCACCACGAGCTGCTTTCATCAACGCTTCTTCAAAAGTGCGTCCAATCGCCATAACTTCACCAGTTGCCTTCATCTGAGTTCCCAATTTTCTTGCCGCATAAACAAACTTATCAAATGGGAATTTAGGCATTTTTACAACAACATAATCCAAAACAGGCTCAAAACATGCAGAGGTTTTCTTTGTTACTGAGTTCGGAATTTCATCAAGATTATAGCCAATTGCAATCAAAGTAGCGATTTTCGCAATCGGATAACCAGTTGCCTTAGAAGCCAACGCAGAAGAACGTGAAACACGAGGATTTACTTCAATCACCGCATATTCAAAAGATTCAGGATTCAACGCAAACTGACAGTTACAACCGCCTTCCATTCCAAGCGAAGAAATTATATTCAAGGAAGCTGTTCTCAACATCTGATATTCTTTATCAGAAAGAGTTACCGTCGGAGCAATTACAATTGAATCTCCTGTATGAACACCAACCGGATCAAAGTTTTCCATTGAACAAACAGTCAAAACGTTTCCGCTGTGATCACGAACAACTTCAAATTCAATTTCTTTCCAACCAGAAATACATTTTTCAACAAGAATCTGATGAATCGGTGAACGATGCAAACCATTATGAGCAATTTCATTAAATTCTTCTTCGTTATTAGCAATACCGCCACCAGTTCCACCAAGGGTAAACGCAGGACGAATAATTGCAGGAAATCCGATTACATTTTTTGCAAAATCCAAAGCATCTTCATAATTTGTTACAACTTTAGAAGGAATACAAGGCTCTCCAATAGATTCCATTGTGTCCTTGAACATCTGACGGTCTTCCGCTTTATCAATTGTTTCAGGTTTTGCTCCAAGAAGTCGAACGTTGTGTTCCTTTAAAAATCCTGATTTTGCCAGTTCCATGCACAAAGTTAAACCAGTTTGTCCACCAAGTGAAGAAAGAATTGAATCCGGTTTTTCTTTTTCAATAATTCTTTCAATAACTTCTGGAATCAACGGTTCAATATAAATATGGTCAGCCATCGCATGATCTGTCATCAAAGTTGCAGGATTTGAATTTACAAGAACAACCTCAAGCCCCTGTTCCTTTAAAGCTTTACAAGCCTGGCTTCCCGCATAGTCAAATTCCGCAGCCTGACCAATAATAATCGGACCAGAACCAATAACCATCACTTTGTGAATATCTTTATTAAGTGGCATATTTACCTTCCTAAATTTTTAAGCTTTGGCTTTTGTCGCCTTGATTGTTGAAGCAAAATAAGCAATCGCATCAACTCTTTCATATTCAGATTTGAAATTCTTAAAATAATCATGATTATTAATAAGCTTTACAAATTCATCGAACAAAAAGTTCGCATCAAGTGGACCTGAGCAAGCCTCCGGGTGAAACTGAACACTGAATGCAGGAATTTTTGTATAAGTCAAACCTTCGCAAGTTCCATCATTTGTATTAACAAAACTTTGAACAGTTCCTTCCGGCAAAGAATCATTTTTTACAGCATAACCATGATTCTGTGAAGTAATATAAACGCGTCCGGTTTTTGTATATTTTACAGGCTGGTTCGCACCACGGTGACCATATTTTAATTTCATTGTCTGAGCACCGTTTGCCAAAGCCAAAAGCTGATGTCCTAAACAAATTCCAAAAATCGGAATTCCTGTTTTAATAAGTTTTTGAATTTCTGCAATGATTCCAACATTTTCAGCAGGATCTCCAGGACCGTTGCTAAGCATTACACCATCAGGATTCAAAGCCATAATCTGTTCCGCAGAGTATGAACAAGGAACTGTTACAACTTCAAGACCTCGCTTTAAAAGCTCGCGGCGAATATTAGCTTTTGCACCAAAATCCCAAAGAACAACCTTTTTGCCTTTTCCGGCTTTCATTGCCTCTTTTTCATCATTGATTTTAGTTCCATCAGCAGTTACAGGAACAAATCGATATTTTGCACTTTCAGCAAAAACCACATCCGCAGGTTCCTCAACGCCTGTAGCACTTCCAGTTACAGCTTCAACAGCTTTTTCAATTTTATATGATTTAATTTTTTCAAGAAGAGCTGCTTTTTTCTTTTCATCATTTAAAGCTGCAAAAGCTTCCAAAGCATCTTTGCTGTTTCCACTTATAAGCATACCGTTCATAACGCCAACTTCGCGCAAAATCTTTGTAAGCTTACGAGTATCAATATCGTAAAGACCAATAATATTTTGTGATTTTAAATAAGAATCAATGTCTCCACCACAGCGGAAATTTGAAGGTTCCTCACACCACTGACGAACAATATATCCGCGAAGATTACATTTTGAACTTTCGTAATCCTGCTTTATATCGCCATAATTTCCAATCAGCGGAAAAGTCTGTGTAACAATTTGACCGTAATAACTAGGATCAGTAAGAGTTTCCAGGTAACCATTCATACCTGTTGTAAAAACTGTTTCGCCGATTATTATTCCTTCAGCGCCAAATGCCCTTCCTTCAAAAACCAGTCCATTCGCCAGGACCAAACATGCTTTAGTATCCATACTAAAATGCCATTATATCAAATCTTATCTATTATGGGAATGGGAATAAATATCGAGTTTTTTATATATTTATCCCAAAAATCGAGTTTTTTTTTAATCCATAAATTGAATAAAAGAGAAGAATTTTTTATGCTGAATCTACAAAACTCAACATCCTGTCAATTCAATCAAAATTCAATGAAAAAATAAAAATCCAAATAAAAACAAGACAGACTGCAATTTTTAATCCGGTTCCAAAAAGAAATCCTTTAAAAGTTCCAAGAGCCGCATTAAAAACTCGTTTTTTGTCAGAAGAATCAAAAATCAATTCACCAACAAAAGCGCCGATAAAAGGTCCTAAAACAATTCCAAACGGACCAATAAAAAATCCTGCAATCAGACACCAACCAAAGAACCAATCGTTCCATATTTGCTTCCACCAGATTTTTTAGTCATAATCGCAGGAAAAACATTATCCGCAACACTTACAACAACCGCGGCAAGTCCTGTAAAAATAAGTGACAAAACAGAGACCGATGAGTATTTTGAAAAATGAGCCACAAGCAAACCAGCCCAAGCCAACGGAACTCCCGGCAAAACTGGAACAACCGTGCCAACAGTTCCAATCAAAAGAAGCACTATTGAAAACGCAAACAAAACAATATCAACATTCACAATTTTCTTTCCTTTTTTTTAAGAATAAAACCTACAAAAAACTTTTTCAACTTTTTTTTCTTGGGCGCAAATAAAAAACGCAAACCAGCTTTTCAGTGTTGACATTGTTTGCATAGCAAACAACGGCTGCGCCGCACTTACAATCTGGCGCAAGATTCTTTTTCATCGCAGATTATCCAGAAAAAAGCTTAAATTATTTTTTTCTTTTTTAGACTAATAATCGTTCGTTGCTAAAAATTCATACAAACGGAAGTTCATAAAATTTATAACTTCCGTTCGTTTGTTTAATATTTCACGTGGAACTAATTTTTTTTATAACAAAAAAATTAGTTTTCTAAAAAGCATCGTTTCACGTGAAACATAATAAAAACTGCGTACATAAAACAACAAATGCAATGTTTCATGTGAAACATGATTAAGGAAAAAAATGTATATCAGAAAGATATATATAATTTTAAAATCACATTAAGAAAGAAATTTTTTACTTTATACCAAAAAGAATGATTCTGTTTATTATTTAATAAAATACAAAAATGATAAAATGTTTCACGTGAAACCAAATTTTAATCAAAATATAAAATAAGAATTTAAACACAACTTATCCACAAAAAGTGGATAAAAAGTGGATAAGTATCAAAATCAGATTTATATAAAAAAAGACCAGTCGAGAGACTGGTCTTTTGCCTGATGTATAAGTATTTCCCTAGTTTATAACTACTACCCTTTTTTACTATAGTATAAAATGTACATTTTGTCATTAAAAAATATACATTTTATATATAATTTATATACTTTTCTAAATAAAATCTATAATTCTTTATAATATAAAGAATTATTCTTCATTTCTAGGAACTTTATCAAATCCTACCAAGAAATCAGGATCAGAAATCTTTACAACCTTTACTCCTGTTGACTGATTTCCCTGCTGGGTAATTGTTTCCGCAGTAACTCTTAGAGTTTTTCCCTGGCTTGTCATACATACAATTTCATCTTTATCTGAAACTGCAAGTATTCCAACAATTTCTCCGCGCTCTTCAGTTTTTCCAAAAATCTTTTGTCCACCAGTTCCGCGACCATGAGGATTGAAATTTTCAAATTTAACACGCTTTCCAAAACCTTTTTCAGTAAGCAAAAGAATGCTATCGTTCGGTTCAATTTTTATTGCGCCGGCAATTTCATCTCCTTCTGAAAGTTTCATTCCTTTTATACCGCTGCTGGCTCGTCCCATACAACGAACATCTTTTTCGCTAAAACGTAAAGCTTTTCCGCGGCGGGTTACAAGAAGAACTTCTGATTCCCCATCAGTTGGAATCGCACTTATAAGTTTGTCACCATCACGCAATTTTAGACCAATAATACCTCTTGTTTTTGCGTTAGAAAATTCTGAGGTCTGAACTTTTTTTACAATTCCGTTGGAAGTTGTCATAAACAAGTACTGGTCTTCTCGGAATTCACGCAAAGTAACAACTGTTGTAATTTCTTCATCTGCGCCAATTGCAATCAAACTTTTAATATTTGTGCCACGCGCATTTTTTGAAGATTCTGGAATTTCATGGACTTTTATCCAATATGCTTTTCCGATATTTGTCACAAACAAAATATGATCATGAGTTGAGCCAATAAAAAGCTGGCTAACATAATCGTCCTCAACAAGAGAAGCACTGTTACTTCCAGTTCCTCCCCTACTCTGCTTTTTATATTGAGTTACAGAAATTCGTTTCATATAACCAAGTTTAGAAATCATGACAACCATGTCTTCTTCCTTAATCATATCTTCAACGTTTATCTGTTCAACTTCATCAGCAACAATATCCGTTCGGCGGTCGTCTCCGTATTTTTCTGCAAGAGCCTGAGTTTCAATTTTTATTGTTTCAAGAATTTTATTATGATCATCCAAAAGTCCCTGCAAATAATCAATAAGAGCTTGAAGTTCTTTTATTTCTTTCTGCAAATCTTCAATCTGAAGATGAGTAAGACGTTTAAGCTGCATATCAACAATTGCCTGTGCCTGCTCGTCATCAAAATTGAATCGTTTTTCAAGGGCAAGTTTCGCAGTTTCTGTCGTTTCACTTCCACGTATGATTTTAATTACTTCATCAATATTATTGATTGCCGTTATTAATGCTTCCAAAATATGCATTCGATGTTTTGCAACTTTCAAATCATAAATTGTGCGGCGTGTGATTACCTCATCACGATGTTTTACAAAATGGAAAATCAACTGTTTTAAAGTAAGAATTTCTGGCTTTAAATAAGTCTGAGGCAAAGTAAGATAACCTGGTTCGTTATAACGAGGTTCTCCATCTTTTTCCTGCGGAACAAGAGCAAGATTTATTACTCCAAAATTTGATTGTAAATCTGTTTTTGCAAAAAGCTGGTTCAAAACAAGTTTAGTGATTGCGCCTTTTTTTAAATCAACTACAAGACGCATTCCTGTTCTATCAGAAGATTCATCATTTGCACCAACAATTCCGTCAATCTGCTTGTCACGAACAAGTTCTTTTATGCGGCGGATAATATTTGTTGTATTGATTCCATATGGAACTTCTGTAAATACAATTGATTCACGACCATGTTTATCTGTTTCAATTGTGAATTTTGAACGGATTGTAATTTTTCCGCGTCCGGTTTTATAGGCTTTTTTTATTCCTTCTCGACCATAAATAATTCCACCTGTTGGAAAATCTGGACCTTTTATATATTTCATCAATTCATCAATTGAAATTTCAGGATTGTCTATATACGCGCAAATTGCAGACGCTACTTCACGTAAATTGTGGGTTGGCATATTTGTTGCCATACCAACAGCAATTCCTGTAGTACCATTACAAAGCAAGAAAGGAAATGCTCCAGGAAGAACAGAAGGTTCTTTTGTTGTGTCATCAAAGTTTGCCACCATATCAACGGTGTTTTTAGAAATGTCAGCAACCATTTCTTCCGTTATTTTAGACATTTTAGCTTCTGTATATCGATAAGCTGCGGCAGGATCTCCGGCAATTGTACCAAAATTTCCCTGCGGAGTAACAGTTGTATAACGTTGCGCAAAATCTTGTCCAAGACGAACAAGAGCATCATAAACAGAAGCATCTCCATGCGGATGATAATGACCAAGAACTTCACCAACAATTGTAGCGCATTTTTTTGTTTTTCCGCCAGAAGCAAGATGAAGCGTGTCCATCGCATACATAATTCTTCGGTGAACAGGTTTTAATCCGTCACGAACATCCGGCAATGCTCGCTGCACAATTACCGACATAGAATAATCGATATATGCTTTTTTTACTTCTTCTTCAATTGGAATTTTTATTAAAGTTCCGCCTTCCGTTGTTTTTGTCTGTTCAAACATTTAAAATTTCCGTTTATTGGTCATTGAGCTTGTCTAAATGACCATTTTATTTTTTAAGAAGTGGTTTTAACAAGCTCAACCACTAAAGTATCTTAAATATCCAAATTAGCGTAGCTTGAATTTGTTTCTATAAATTGACGGCGAGGTTCTACATCTTCACCCATACAGACGCTAAAAATTTTATCGGCAGCAATTGCATCTGGAATTGTTACAACTCTCATGTGCCTATGGGCTGGATCCATTGTTGTTTCCCAAAGCTGTTTTCCATCCATTTCACCAAGACCTTTATAGCGCTGAACATCTGCTTTGCTTCGATTTTCACCAAGTTCCATAAGAGCATTATCTCTTTCCTGCTCTGAATAGCAATAAACTGGCTCTTTTTTACCAAGTTGAACTTTAAATAATGGAGGCATCGCAAGATAAACATATCCATTTTCAATAAGTTGCGGCATATATCTAAAAAAGAAAGTTAAAAGCAAAGTTCTGATATGAGAACCGTCAACATCGGCATCCGCCATGATTATGATTTTATGATAGCGAAGTTTTTCTATATTGAAATCTTTTCCAAAACCAGCACCTAAAGAAGCAATTACCGGCTCAAGTTTATCATTGTTCATAACTTTTTCTGGACGAACTTTTTCAACATTCAACATTTTTCCCCAAAGAGGTAAAATAGCCTGAGTTTTTGGATCACGTCCTTTTTTTGCAGAACCACCGGCAGAATCTCCTTCGACAATATAAACTTCACATTGAGTTGGATCTTTTAATGAACAATCTGAAAGTTTTTCTGGAAGTCCAAATCCGTCTGACATTGTTTTTTTGCGGCTTGCATCTTTTGCTTTTCGGGCCGCAATTCTGGCAGTTGCTTCATTGATTGCTTTTTCAAGAACCGCTTCCAAAACTTTTGGATTTTGCTCAAAAAATATTGTAAGTTTTTCTTTTACCAAAGAATCAACAATTGTTCGGACTTCTGTGTTTCCAAGTTTTTCTTTTGTCTGACCTTCAAATTCTGGTTCAGGAACTTTCATTGAAAGAACTACAACAATTCCAGAACGAACATCATCGCCTGTAAGTTTTTCATCTTTATCAATTCGTTTTTTTAGCTTTTCATTTGAATCAAGAGCTTTATTCAATACGAAAGTCAATGCTGACTTAAAGCCTTCAAGATGAGTTCCACCATCACGAGTATTAATGTCGTTTACATAAGTGTTTATATTTTCATCAAATCCGTCGTTGTATTGAAAAGCAAGTTCAGTCACAACATCATCTTTTTCGCCAGTTATATAAATTGGTTCGGTAGGAAGATAAAATTTGCTGTGCTTAGCTTCGTTCATTTCTTTTACATAATGAACAATTCCACCTTCATATTTAAGAATTTCTTCTTTTGGATTTTCAAGACGTTCATCGCGAAAAACAATTGTTATTCCACTGTTCAAAAAAGCCAGTTCGCGCAAACGTTTCTTTAAAACATCGTAGTCATGAACAGTTGTTTCTGTAAAAATTGTTGCATCAGGCTTCCAGCGAATTGTTGTTCCATGAATTGAAGAATCAATATCTCCAATTACTTCAACTTTTGTTGTTGGAACACCACGCGCATATTTTTGCTGATAAATATGTCCATCGCGTTTTACTGTCGCTTCCATCCAGACAGAAAGTGCATTTACGCAGGAAACACCAACGCCGTGCAAACCACCAGAAACTTTATAAGAACCTTTATCAAATTTTCCGCCAGCATGAAGTCGGGTAAGAACAAGTTCCAAAGCAGAAATATGTTCAGTCGGATGAATATCAACAGGAATTCCGCGCCCATTGTCTTCTACGCGAACAACATCATCTTTTTCAAGAGCAACAACGATTTTATCGCAATAACCAGCCATTGCTTCATCAATAGAATTGTCAACAGTTTCATAAACAAGATGATGAAGACCTCTTGGACCTGTAGAACCAATGTACATTCCAGGGCGTTTTCTTACAGCTTCAAGTCCTTTTAAAACTTGAATATTACTTGCACCATATTCTGCAGCCATTATTTTTTCCTTGATTTTGCATGATTTTTTCGGAAATTTATATCCATGAAATTGAATATTATAGAAATAACTTATTTAAAATATACTTTGATTGATTAAAAAAGTAAAGGCAGTTTATAATCATAAACTATGAGTGAACAGAATTATAAAGAAATTTGGCCATTTGTAATGGAACAATTACATGAAGAATATAAAAACAATGGCCAGGAAAATGAATTTGTGCTTTGGTATAAAATGGAATATCTTGAGGACACTTTAGACACAATAACAGTTTCTGTTCCATCAGAATTTTTATGGCAAAGAATGATTTCAAAAGGAAATATCAAAAAAGTTGAAAATAAAATCTGTGAAATAACCGGACGTCCAAAAATAAATCTTATTCCAAAATTCAATTCAATTACGATTCAACCGGCTTCTTTAAATTCTGATTCAGAAGAAATAAAATCCATAAAAAATTCATCTGAACCAAAAAAAATTGAAACTCAAATTCAAAAAGAACAGATTAAACAAAAAAATACAAATTCAACATTAAATCCGAATTTTACTTTTGAAAATTTTGTAACTGGTGAAGAAATTGGAAGCAAATTTGCCTATAACGTTTGTTATGCAGCTTCTCTTGCTCCTGGCGAAAAAACAAATCCAATTCTTATTTATGGCGGAGTTGGACTTGGAAAAACTCATTTAATGCAGGCAATCGGAAATGAAATTCTAAAAAACAGTTCTGAAACAAAAAAAATTTGTTTTATTCAGACAGAAAGTTTTTTGAATGAATTTTCTTCTTCTATAATCAACAAGACAACAGAAAAATTTAAACGCAAATATAGAAATCTTGACGTATTTTTATTAGATGATATTCACTTCTTAAATGGAAAAAGCGGACTTCAGGAAGAATTATTTTACGTTTTTGAAGCATTGCACAAGAAAAAAGCCCAGATGGTTTTTACTTGCGACCGTCCTTTGAATGAAATAGGAAATATGGCAGAACGACTTGTAAGTCGGCTTGGAAGTGGAGCTTGTCTAGATTTACACATTCCTAATTTTGACACAAGAAAAGCAATTATCCATAAAAAGCTGGAAAATAAAGACAAAGCTTTGCCAGAAGAAATTATTGACTATATTGCAAGAACTGTAGAAACAAATATCCGCGACCTTGAGTCAGCTTTGAACAAAATTATTATGTATACCGAATTTGTAAGCCCGAACATAACACTAGAAATTGTTCAACAGCAGCTTTCAAATCTTTATGCCGCACCTGGAGCCGGAAATGTTTCAATAGAAAATATTCAAAAAGTAGTTGCAGAAGCTTACAATATAAAAGTTGAAGAACTAAAAGGAAAAAGAAGAGATAAAAAATATATCATTCCAAGATTTATTGCAGTTTATATAACCCGCGAAATGACAGAATATGCATACACAGAAATTGGAAATGAATTCGGCGGAAGAGATCATACCTCAATAATGAATGGATACAACAAAATTGTAGAAAAAATAAATTCAGATCCTTCTCTTTTACAAAAAATAAAAAATTTGATGGAGGAAGTTAAAAAATACAGCAAATAGGTATATATTATGTTAAAATGCTGTGGATAACTTGTTCATAATAAAAAAAATCAATTAAAATTGTGAATAAGTTATTTTAAAGTGAATAAGATTGTCTTAGTTATAAACAATGCAATTCTTTTATTTATAAAAAGATAAGTAACTTTTCCACTTTAAACGCGTACTTATTATTAAATTTACTAAATTTATATAAATTTAATAAATTCTAAACATGTGAAAAAAGGAGACTATATGAAATTCACGTTCGACAGAGAAGCAATGATAAAAGAAATTTCTATTGCCCAGGAAATTATTACAAATAAAAGTCCTATTTCTATACTTTCAAATATACTTTTAATTGCAAAAGACAACACATTGACTATAAAAGCTTCCGATACTGCTGTAAATTTTATTACAAACATTCCAGTTGATGTAATAGAAGAAGGAAGCACAACAATTTTTTGTGATAAATTCAGCAATATTCTTTCTTCTTTACCTTCAGGAGAAATTGAATTTGAACAGCAAGATATAAAAGTTACAATCAAGCCTGTTTCTAAAAAAGTAAAATTTCAGCTAAAAAGCATTGCAAGCGAAAAATTCGCTGAAATTCCAGAAGCAAATAATGTTCCTTTCTTTGAAATGCCTTCAAAAGATTTAAAGGAAATGATTCAGCATACAATTTTTTCTGTTTCAGAAGACCAGAACCGATATTTTATGACAGGTGTTTATTTCACTAAGAAAGAAGATAAATTTGTAACAGTTTCAACAGATGCAAGACGTCTTTCCTATGCAGAAAAAGATTTGCCGGCTGGAATAAATTTTGAACCTTCTATTGTTCCAACAAAAATTCTTAGATGTATTCTTAAAAATGCACCGGATGAAGGAAATATTCAGCTCGCAATTGTAGATAAGCTGATTTTTGTACGTTTTGGAAGTTATGAATTTTCTTCAAAACTTTTGGAAGGTCAGTTTCCTAATTATCAAAAAGTAATTCCAGAAAAACAGAATTTTTATTTTGCAGTAAATAAGTCAGATCTTGAATCAGCTTTAAGAAGAATTGAAATCATGATTGATAAAAAAGTAAACCGCGTTCTTTTTAAGATTAGTTCTGGAACTTTGATACTGACTTCACCTGAATCTGAAATAGGAACAGCAGATGAAGAAATTCCATGCCAATACGAAGGAAATGAAATTACAATTGCGTTGAATAGCCGTTATGTTTCTGAACCTTTAAAAAATATCAGCACAGAAAACGTTGTTTTTGAATTTACAGAGGTAATGAAAGCAATCACATTGCGTCCAGAACCTGCTGCAGATTTTTTCCATATCATAATGCCAATGAATTTGAACGGCTAATAAATGCCATTTCTTTCTCTTTCATTAGTAAATTTTCGCAATTTAAAAAACGATAAGATAAATCTTTTTGCAAATGAAGTTTATTTTGTCGGCGAAAATGGTCAGGGCAAAAGCAATCTTCTTGAGTCTCTTTACTATTCCGCATATGGTTCATCTTTTAGAACTCATGCGGATGCACAGATTATTAAGGAAGGAGAACAGAATTTTTCAATTAATTCTTTGTATACTAATGAAAAAGAAAGTACCCAAAATATAAGGATTATTTACGACAAAGGAAAAAAAATAATTGAAAAAAATTCAAAGCGCATAAAAGATAGAAAAGAGCTTGTAAATACAATTCCATGCGTGATTTTTTGTCATGATGATATGCGTTTTGCAACCGGTGAACCAGAATTCCGAAGATTTTTTCTGGATCAGTCTTTAACAATGTATGATGAACTTTACATTGATGATCTTAGAAATTATCGTAAAATTTTAAAGACAAGAAATTTACTTTTAAAAGAATGTAAATACGAAATGCTGGATATTTACGATTTTCAGCTTGCTCAAAAAGGATTGGAAATTCAGCTTAAAAGAAAAAAGCTTGTTTTTCAGTTTAATGAGATTTTTGGAAAACTTTATGAACAGATTTCCGGCATTGAAAATGTTATGATTTCTTATATTCCAAGCTGGAAAGAAATTAAACAAGATTTTGGAACAAAATTTCCTTCCGTAAATGACATAACTGAACTTCTTAAAAATAAAAGAGATCAGGACAAAATTATGCAGACTACCCTTTCAGGTCCGCACAGAGATAAAATTATTTTTATAAAAGATGGAAAACAGTTTGTGCCTACGGCTTCTACAGGTCAGTGTCGTCTTGTTTCTTTGCTTTTAAGGGTAGCTCAGTCTGTTTATTACACAAGATTAACAGGAATAAAGCCAGTTCTTTTGATGGATGATGTTATGCTTGAACTTGATCCTGAAAAAAGGCAGAAAATAACAGCTCTTCTTCCTGAATATGATCAGCTTTTTTGTACTTTTTTGCCAGGTGAACCTTATGAAAAATATATGAAGGAAAGCACAAAAATTTACAAAATAAAAAATGGAGAATGGTATGAAGGATGAAATTATTGATTGTTCAGAAATGTTGAGCAGAACTTTTGACTGCATAGAAAAAGCAACTTTAGAACGAAACAATAAATTTTATTCTTCCTGGAAATCTGTTGTAACAAAAATAAATCGGGCTGGTGACAAGGAATTTGGGCAAAAATTGTATGACCACAGTTCAATTGTTGACATAAAGAATGGAACTTTGCTTATTGAAACTGATCATCCGGGTTGGTCTCAGATGATGCAATTCTATTCAAAATTTATTATCAATGGCTTAAAAATGTATATTCCTGAAATGAAAATAGAAAGTCTTGTTTTCAGGACAAAAGGAAGCAACGCTGTTTTAAATTCAGTTGATTATAATTCTGAATTAATGAAAGAAAACAATAAAATGGCGGAAAAAATAAAAAAAGAGAATGAATTTATTAACAAATATAAAAAATCAGACGAAACTAAAAAGGAAGAAAGTAATGAACTTCCTGAAAATTTAAAGTCAATGTTTGATACTATAAGACAAACTATGTTGACCAAAAATAGAAATAATTGATATATTAGTTTACTATATTTTGATATTTTATAATTCGCATAAAATATACGGATTTTATTTATAAAGAAGGAGCATTGTACTTATGTTACGTACATACCAACCAAGCAAAGTTAAACGCAATAGAAAATTTGGTTTCAGAGCTAGAATGGCTACTAAAGGTGGACGCAAAGTTCTTGCACGTCGTCGTGCTAAGGGCCGAGCAAAACTTTCAATTTCTGATGAAAAGAAGCCATACTGATTTTATTAGGGATGGAAACAGAGTTAGTCAAAACAGGATTTTTTAAACGTGAAGAACGAATAAAAAATCCTGCTGATTTCAAAACACTGTTTAAAAAAGGAAATAGGGCGAGCATTTCTGGTGCTAAAATTTTTTTTAAAAAAAACGGCACAGAAAAAAATCGAGTTGCTTTTCCTTTGCCTCGCGGTTATGGTAACGCAGTAAAAAGAAATTTGTCTAAACGCTACAGCCGCGAAGCTTATCGTTTTTTTAAAACACATCTGAACACCGGGTATGATATTCTGATACTTGTTTATCCCGGAAATGATTCGTTCAGCACGCGATGTGTTCAATTTCGTACATTGTTTCAAAAGGCAGGATTAATTAAAGAATGAAAAATTTTTTAATAAAATTTTTCTGTTTTTTTATCCGATTTTATCAAAAATATATTTCGCCTTTGCACCCTCGTTGTTGCAGATTCACACCGTCGTGCTCTCAATACGCTTTGGAAGCAATTCAAAAATATGGTTCTGGTAAAGGAACTTTTCTAGCAATTAAACGAATATTACGTTGTAATCCTTTTTTCAAAGGTGGTTATGATCCCGTTCCATAAATTCATGGAAAAAGTTCTGTCTGAAAGATAAAACTTAAAGATAAAAACTGCCTGAGGAGAATTTTTCATGAATAAAAACACAATTATGGCAATTGTACTTTCTACAATTGTTGTTGTGGCTTCTATTATCTTGCAGTCACGTTTTATGCCAAAAACTCCAGCTAAACCTGAAAATCAAGTTACTGAAAATTCTGTTTCTGATTCAGAAAAAAATACTGAAAAAGTTTCAGAAGAAATCAATAATTTTGGTGTAAAATCTGTTAATGAAGTTACAGAAGAAAAACAAATTGTTGTAAAAACAGCTAAAACTGAAGTTGTTCTTACAAATAAAGGTGGCGACATTGTCAGCTATAAATTGAGCGATCATATTGATGTTGATACAAAAGATGGCGTTCAGATGGTTGATAATGTTTCTGATTTTAACAGGGCTTGTGCAGTTGCTTTTAGTTCAAAATACAACGCAAAGATTATAAATGACCTTTTTAGTTTTTCCCAGCCTGATGAAAAGAATTATTTGTTCACAAAGAATTTTATTGTTACAGACGAAGATGGAAAAAGTCATAAAGTTACTTTTGGAAAAAGATATACTTTTGAAGACGATTATATGTTCAGGCTTGAAATTTTGTTCCATTCAGATGATGAAACAGAATTTGTCTATACTTTAAGAACTTCTCCGCAGATTGGTCCATATTTTAATCCAAAGTTGAACAGATATGAAAACCGCCAGTTTATTTCATACAATGGAAACAAGGCAAAAAAGCAAATTATTGGCAGCAAACCTGAATTCAAATTGTATAACAAAGATTATTTGTGGAACGGAATTGGCGGAAAATATTTTGAAGAAATTTTGATTCCGGAAAATTCTTCTGCAATGGATTATTCTTATTATTCAAATATTGTTGAAGTGAATAATTATGCAAATGCTCAGGCAATTGCTGTTAGAAAACCTGTAAAATCAACAGACGTAAAAGATACATATTATCTGTATTTTGGTCCAAGAAATGAAAAAGACCTTAAAATTTATAATTCTGCGGAAAAAAATGTCTGGAAACTGAGCGGACTTAGACTTACAGAAAGTTTGAATTCAAACGGTTGGCTTGGTTGGCTTGAAACGATTCTTAAATGGATTATGGAAGTTATAAATAAAGTTGTTCATAACTGGGGTGTTTCTATCATCATTATGACAATTTTGATTAAGCTTGCAATGTTCCCTGTAACAAAAAATCAGTCAATGTCTACTTTGAAAATGCAGGAAATCCAGCCTAAAATTCAGGCTGTTCAGAATAAATACAAAGATAATCCTCAAAGAATGCAGCAGGAAATGGCAAAAGTTTACAAGGAAGTTGGATATAACCCAATGAGCGGATGTCTTCCTATGCTTGTTCAGTTCCTTATTTTGTGGTCAATGTATAACTTGTTCAACAATTATTTTGAATTCCGCGGTTCAAGTTTTATTCCACATTGGATTGAAGATCTTTCTTCTGGTGATAGTATTTATGTATTTAAATTTAATATACCATTCTTTGGAAATCATTTGAGAATTCTTCCATTTATTTATCTTGCTTCCCAGCTGTTTTTTGGAAAAATTACGAATATGGGCGGAACTGCTGGCGCAACTGGTTCTTCCCAGGCTCAGATGAAAATGATGATGTATGGTATGCCGATTTTATTCTTTGTTTTATTTTATAATGCTCCTTCTGGATTGTTGCTTTATTGGACAGTCAGCAATATTTTCCAGATGGTTCAGCAGATAATTATAAACAAGGCTATGAAATCAAAAAAAGCAGAAATTTCTCGTAGAAAAAATAAATAATAAAACAATAGAGGAAAAATAAATGACTTACGAATTTGAAGGAAAAACTGAAAAAGAAGCAATTGAAATTGCTGCAAATGAACTTGGTCTTCAAAGAGATCAGTTTGATGTTGAAATTTTGGAATCACAGAAAAAAACTCTTTTTAAGAACGGATATGTAAAAATTTGTGTTCATACTTTGGATGATGCACAGCCGTCTACTTTGAGTGAAAACGGTTCTTCATTTGCTGCTGCGGCGGTCAGCAAAAATGCTGTAAATCCTGTTCCACAGGGCGAATTTGAAGAAAAAATGGTTGATTTTGTTAAAAACGTAATTGAAAAAATGGGTTACGAAGTAAAAGTTGAGCTTGTTTTCCGCGAGGAAAAGAAAATCGGCATTAAGCTTGATTCACAGAATTCTTCAATTTTGATTGGACGTAAAGGAAAAAATCTTGATGCTTTGCAGCTTTTGGCAAATATTTATGCTGGTCGCCTTGGACATGAAGAAATCCGTGTGATTCTTGATACAGAAAATTATAGAATTCGCCGCGAAGAATCTTTGGTTCGATTGGCTTATACAACTGCTGATAAAGTTCATACTTCTCACAAATCAATTTTGCTTGAACCAATGAATCCTTTTGAAAGAAGACTTATCCATACAACTTTGAACGATATTCCAGATATTGATACAAAATCTGAAGGTGAAGGACTTTATAAACAAGTTCGCGTAATTTACAAAGGTTTTGAAAGATAATTTTTATGGCACCATTTGTAACTTTTTGCTAAATGGTGCTTTTAAATTTTAAATGTTTTTTTTATTTTAGGGGGAAATATGAAAAAAATTATTTTTGCGGCAATGTTCATTTTTGGAATGGCTGCAATGATTTTTGCCCAGAACACAAAACTTGAAGATATTTTAAGTCCAGAATATGCTGAATATCTAAAGACAAATGGAAATATTACAGTTATTCATCCAAAAAATGAAAAAGAATTGTCTGTTGTTCCAAATTGTCCTTATTCAGAACAGATAAAAAGTGATTTGATTTGCGAAAAAGAAAAAGGAGTTCCGTTTTTGGCGGAATTTGTTTATTTGATTCCAAAATCTGAGCTTACAGATGATGCCTCAAAAGTTAATGTTGACAGTATGAGCGTTATTTTCCGTTCGATAAGTAAAATGCAGGGAATGACTTACATTCACAACGGCGGAAAAGAAGATGTTCTTTATAAAAAAGCGTATGCAGTTGCCTCTGCGGATTCAGATGAGCCAATTGCAGATCCTTTGGAAGGTCCTACAGATGGACTGGAAGCTTACGGTTACCAGCATGATCACACTTTTGGAGATACGAAATATAAGCTGAATTATTACCAGAAAGACAATGTTATTTTTGCCACATTTTTGAACGTAATTCCGATGAGCAAGCTTGGTATAAAAGCTGTTATGCCTGAGCATCTTAGAATGAATATTGTTTCAATTGATTTGGGCGATGATTTGCTTTTATATCTTGTTGCTGATGTTAGCGCAAAAAATTTGATGGGAGTTCGCGCTCAGATTCAGGATTCAATGACTGTTAGAATGAACGCTATTTACAGATGGTTCTTAAAACAATATAAATAGGAGTTCGTTTATGAATTTAAAAAAAATATTTATGGCAGTTTTTTTTGGCGCTTTAGTTTTAGCCAATGGAGCTTGCCGTTCTAAAGGAAATGCTATGGATTCAATTAAAGGAAAAGATGGATTGTTTGCAATCATGGAAACTTCAAAAGGTGATATTGCTTTGGAGTTGTATTACAAAGATGCACCTTTGACAGTTTGCAATTTTGTGGGTTTGGCTGAAGGAACTCTTGACGCGGCAGATGGAAAACCTTTTTATAATGGATTGAAATTTCATCGTGTAATAAAGGATTTTATGATTCAAGGTGGAGATCCGCGTGGCAATGGAACTGGCGGTCCGGGATATAAATTTGCGGATGAAGAAGTTCCATATAAATTTGATAAACCAGGATATCTTGCAATGGCAAATGCCGGAGCAAATACAAATGGTTCTCAATTTTTTATTACTCACGTTGAAACTCCTTGGCTGAACGGAAAACACACAATTTTTGGTCATGTTGTAACTTCTGCGGATCAGGATGTTGTAAATGCAGTTGCCCAGGGCGATGAGATTAAATCTATCACAATTATTCGTCAGGGTGATGAAGCGCAGGCTTTTAAAGCGACTCAGGAAGATTGGGAAAAATTGAATAAAGTTGCGATTCAAAAAGCAAATGCCGCAAAAGAAGCAAAATATGCAGCAAAAATTGCAGAAGTTGAAAAGAATTTTCCTGGTTTTTCAAAGACAGTTGATGGAATTTATTACAAAACTACAAAAACTGGTTCTGGTTCAAAATGTGGAAAAGGCAAAAATGCAAATGTAGATTATAAAGGTTATCTTGTTGATGGAACAGTTTTTGACGGTTCAAGCGGAATGATTCAAGGTGGACATGAAGCCTTGAATTTTACTACTGGAACTGGACAGATGATTCCTGGTTTTGATTCAATGGTTCAGGATATGACAAAAGGTGAAGTTAGAACTTTTGTTCTTCCGCCGGATTTGGCTTATGGTGAACGTGGATATCCAGGAGTTATTCCAGAAAGCGCATATATTGCTTTTGATGTAAAATTGAATAAATTCTAATTGGATTAAAATGCGGCAAGGATTGTAGGGGCAAGCCAATGGCTTGTTCCGCAGGAATGAGCGTTAGCGGAACCCCGAAAAGCCTGTTTTTTTGGTAGTTTGCTATATGCAAACGGACAAAAAGCCGCCCAAAAGCAATCTATAATTTGATTCGAAAAACCTTTGAATTTCGTTCTGGAGTCCAAAGTTTTTTTCGTTCTTCTGGAAGAGAGGAAATTTTGTCTGGCTTAAAGCCAAGCTGTTCAAACCAGTCGGAAGTTTGAGTTGTTAATATAAAAACGCTGGAAAGATTTTTGTTTTTTGCCTGAGAAATAAGATATTCCATGATTTTTGGGCCGATTCCAAGATTTGAAAAAGATTCATCCACGGCAATTCCGGCAATTTCGGCTTGTTTAGCGTCATAAACGTGAAGTGAAGCGGTTGCCCGGATTCCTCCGTCGATTTCGTAGACAATATAGTCTGCAAGACGGGCGTTCAGGTCTTTTTCTGTGCGTGGCAAAAGGATTTTTTTCTGGATAAAAGGATTCATCACAGAAAGAACGGCTGGAATGTCTGTTTGTGTCATTGGGCGGATGTGACCGTAATTTTGTGAATAAATCATAGTTCCTGAGCCAAGATCGCTGAATATTTCGCAAGGAATAGAGCCGTCTTGTGAGCCATTTAGAATATGCGAGCGTGTTACTCCGTTTTTACAGGCGTTTTCTGCGGTTTTAAGCAGAGAAATTATTTTTTTGTTTTCGTTTTGTTTGTTTAATTCTATAAAATTTTGAAGTTCGGTAAGATCCATGGCTGGAATATTTCCTTCTGAGGAAATTCCGAGTGTTGGCGGAACTTTGAAATTTTTTTCTGATATTACGCCATTTTTTATTACAAAAAATAATTTGTCGGCCTTTAAATTTGTTGCGATTGATTCTGCTAGCTCAACGGAAGAAATATTGTATGGTTTTCCTGCACTACTCCACCCGATGCACGGAAAAATTGGAATAAATCCGTTGTTCAGGGTGTTTTTTATAGCATCGGTTTGAATTCTGTCGATTTCGCCCGCGGTGCTGTAATCAATGCCGTCTAAAACGCCTTTTGCGCGTGCGCGGACCCAGTTTCCGATTGTTGCAGTTATGTGGTTTGCGGCAAGGCTTGTCATTACAACATTGGAAATGTCGAAGGCGGCCATTTTTATAAGATTTATTCCTTTTTCATTTGTTATGCGGGTTTCATTTTCGTAAGTCCATTTTATTCTTGAAGTTTTTAAAACTTGGTCAATACGTTTTTTTGCGCCTGGAACGATGGCGACTTTTATTCCGGCTTGATGTAAAAGCGCAATGTCGCGGATATGGCTAGAAAATAGCGGTGAATCAATAATTTCATCATCAAGATAGATTACAATTGTCGCATTTTGAAATTTTTGTATATAGCGGATTACATCGCGGATTTGCTGGGCTTTTTTTTCAGTTTTATTGTGCTGCATATTTTTAGTATACAGTTTATGCGAAAACAGGAAAAGATTTTATTTTTTTTATTTTGTTTTTGACTGGGAGATTGTGTTTGTTGAGAAATCATCGTTTTTTGGATTAAGAGTTATGTTCTGCTCGGAATTTTTCTGTGTTGATTTTGCTGTAAACGCAGCCACAATATTGCTGGCGGTAAAGATTGTATTCTTCGGAAAGTTCAAGGCTTCGTTTGAATCCGCCTTTTTTCTTGAAGTCTGAAAATAACCATTTTGGAGAATTTTTTGAATTGCAAAGTTCAATTCCTATGTTGTTGATTTTTTCTGCATCTTTGAACGGAGAAATGCTTAAAGTTGTACAAAAATATTCAAAATTGTTGATAGAAGCATAGTCGTATGCTTTTTTTAGGCGGAATTTATAGCAGAGGCGACAACGTTCTCCTTTTTCTGGTTCCTCGGCAAATTCTGGGTGATTTTTAATGTCGATTGCGTTAAAAAATTCCTGTGGTTCATAATTTTGTTCAACGAATTTTACGTTATTTTGCAAGGCGGCTGGAAAACGTGGCAAAAGATTTTTCAGTTCTTCAAGGCGGCGTTCGTATTCTTCTTTTGGAAAAATATTTGGATTATAGTAAAAAATTGTAATGTCAAAAAATTTTGCCAGATATTCAAGCACGTAAGATGAGCAAGGTCCGCAACAAGCGTGAAGCAATAATGAAGGTCTGGCCGCAGAAGCAACCAGACTTTCAATTGTTTTTTCGAGTTCTTTTTGATAATTCTTTTTAGCAGATTTCGCAGTCATTTGACTTTGTTGTAGTCAAAGGTTTTCCGTCTGCGGTTAATTTTTTTCCGGCAATCTGTGCGGTAAAATCTTTGATTTTCATTTCTACTTTGCAGAATTTATCGATGTCGATTTTTGCAGGTTTTTGGAATGATGCGTCTGCGCCTTCCAAAATAACTGGAGTTCCTGCGGCTGCCCATGGAGCGGTAAGAAGTTCAACTTTTTCTTTGCCATCTTCTGTGTAGTCTGCGGCAAGCAACATTCCGCGGCTTTCTACGCCTTTCATTTTGCGCGGAGCAAGATTTGAAGCTATGATTACGTGCTGGCCGAGCAATTCTTCTTCTTTTAAGTATGGTCTTAGGCCAGACTGAATTATTCGGTCTGTTCCAGAACCGTCATCCATGTGTTCAATATAAAGCCTGTCTCCCTGTGGGTTACATTCTACAGATTTGATTACTGCAACTTTTAATTCAATGTGTTCATTGAAATATGCAACCTGGTCATCTGCAAATTTTGGACCTTCTGATTTTTTTACTGGAGCTGATTTTACTTCTTCTTTTTTTTGCTCAGTTTTTTCTGCTTTTTTGCTGTGAGGATCTGGAGTTGCTGCAAGAAGTTCTTCAAGATCAAGTTCTCCACCGAAGCAAGGAACTGTTATTGCCCAATTTTCTAGAACTTGCGGATGGATTTCACCGAAAACACCAACTTGTTTTCCTTTGATGATAACTGCAGCTTGTCGGCCAGGAATAAATCTTGGGTCATTTGATTCTTTTACTTCATATTTATGGTCAAGGAAGTAAAGAACAGAAGCTACTTCAGAAGCGGCTGTATTGTAGTTTGCGTTTGATTCTGCAGAAAGGAAGCCAAGGCACTGACGGGTTCGAGTTCCTGTGTTTTCTTCTGGGCAAAGATAAGCGACTTTTCCGATTTCAAAAATTTTGTGCGGATAAATTGCGTTTGCTGATTTTGATTCTGCGCGCAACAAAGATGAAAGAATATCTGAGCGCACAAACTGATAATTTTCGCTCATCGGGTTGGCGATTTCAATTACATGAGCCGGATCAATGTTCATGTTCTCAATGTAATCTTTGCGGGAACCAACATAGTTGAAAATCATTTCCTGGTAGCCAAGCCCAACCATCAAAGTTTTTGCTTTTCGTGAATAATAAGTTATTGGAAGAAGGCGGCCAATTGTGAAATCATTTGGTTTTGCAGGTTCATAAGTTTCAAGCTTTGTTCCAATCATTACATCTTCTATAATATCAACTTCGTGAAGGAAGTCATTTCTGTAAGGAGCTGGAGAAAGCGTATATTCAAAATCGTCATCGGCAATTTTTTTAGAGACAACTTTTGAACCCATTCTTGTGAGCGCATCTAAAACAGTTGCGTCATCAAAATTTGTTCCGAGCAGTTTGTTTATGTGTTTTAAAGTTGCCTTTGTTTTTGGCTGAAAATAGAACGGAGCTACAACATCGCGGCCAAAACAAGTGTCATACGGATGTTTTACCATGATAGGCTCAATTTCGTAACCGACATCAGCAAAATCGCAGGCAACAATGTTCGCGGCAAGCATAAGATTTTCCATGTTGTCACCAGTGAGTTCAACCATAAGGCCTTTGTCTCCAACCTGGACTGCACCAAGAGTTGCGCTGTTTATTACTGGTGCCATGGACATAATTTCATTTTTGTCATCTGTAAGAATTGGGAATTTCTTGAAATCCTTGATAATCCAGCCAAAATCTTTTCCTTTTGGATGTTCTGTAAGAATCTGGCGGCATGTCATTGGTTTTTCAAATTGAAGAGGAACGAAAGAAGTTGTGTCTGGGTCAACAGCTTTATAATGAACCGGGAATTTTATTTCTTCAACACGGTAAACACCCATTGAAATTGATTTTCGTTTTCGCCCGAAGTTCCATGCAAGTTTTTCCTGAGTTTGGATAATGTCCTTTAGCATTGGATCGTCAATTGGTTTTCCGTTAATAACGAAAGCAACCATAAAAGGACGAATGTCTTTAAGCTCCGGGTCTACAGTAACAATTCTATTTCCGCAATCTTTAATATTTTCTTTTGTAGAAAGGAATTTTGAATAGTCAACAGTTTTTCCGCCGCGATGAAGCCGTAGCTGGCGGGCAACTCCGTTTGTTGACCACAAATCAGGGCGGTTTGTATCGTTCAGTTCAATTTTTATTACGCGTTCTGATTCTGGTTTGGAAGTATCTGGTTTTTCATCAAGTTCTGCTTTTGCGTAGGTAAGAACTTTTTCAAGATCATCATAACTATATTTTTTTTCAAGAAGTTTAAAGAAAAGCTGTTCGTTTACTTCAATTTTTGGCATTTTTTTCCTCTAATTGGCTTATTAAATAGATGAAATATTATAAATCAATATATGGAAACATTCAATTCGGAAAAAGATAAGAAAATTCAACCAGAAAAAAATTGAACAATAATGAGAAAAATTTTTGCTGAAAACTCTAGAAAACATTGAATTTCTTTTGAATTTTATTGCATATTAACGCTATATTTTGTATATTCAAGAAATAGATTGTCTATTTTTGGAATATCTAAAAAAGAGAAAACATTTTTTCCAGGAGTAAAAAAGTATGTCTGCTGAAAATTTAATAGAACATATAAGTTCTATGATGAATTTTGTAAATATTCAGCGGTTATGGATGCAGCGGCATTTGGAGCCGATTGCAAAAAAATATAAGCTGAAAATGTCCGATTTAAGCTTGATGCTTTTGCTTCATATCAACAAGAGAATTCAGACAGCTAAAGATGTTTCAAATTTCAGTGACTTAAAAAGAGGAAATATTTCGTTGCTGGTTGAATATTTGTCTTGCAAAGGCTTTATAAATCAGCTTGCAGTTGAAGGTGACCGACGAATGAAACAGCTGGTTCTTACTTCTAAATGCGATGAGATTTTAAAGGAATGTGATGAAGTTATGGTTAAGCTTTTTAAGCTTAGCTTGGACGGAATTGAAGAAGAAGAGCTTTTAAGAGCGAAGGATGTTTTTACTAAAATGTATGAAAATATAATAAAAGAAGAAAAAAAGAATCTGGAGGAGAATAAATGAATCCTAAAATAATTAGATTTTTGGTGGTTTTTATTGCTTTTGCTTCTTGTGGTTTTGCTTTTGCCCAAGAATCAAATTCCAATAAAAAAGAACGACTAGTTCTTACTGTTGATGACGCAGTGAACTACGCGTTAAAAAACAACCAGTCGCTAAAAAGCGCTGCAATTGATTTGGAAATAAAAAAGCGCGCGAACAGCAACTCTTGGAATACGTTTTTGCCAAGTGCTAGCCTGAGCGGAACTTTGGTTCGTTCAAATGATATTGATACGATAAAAAGTTCTATAGAATCAAATGCGGCTTTTCCGGCTTTCTTAGGTTATGCAAAAAATGGTGCGGATTTGAAAACATCTGCTGTAGCTGCAAGTAATATTGATTCATCAAAATTGATTGATGATATGTACGGTTCAGAGGAAGCTGCATTGTGGCATCCAGTTGGAAGTCTTTCTTTTTCATGGGCTTTTAATGCGGCAATGTTAAAATCGATTTCTGCCACAAAAAAACAGTACGAAGCAGGATTGATTTCCTGGGAACAATCTGTAAGAGAAACAGAAGTGAACATAAAAAAAATGTTCTATGGAATTTTGCTGGCGCAGGAAAATCTTAAAATCCAGAAAGAATCAATGGGAAATGCAGAGGCTCGCTGGCATCAGGCGGAAATAAACTATAGAAACGGAACTGTTCCTCGCCTTTCAGTTTTGAATTCTCAGGTTACTTATGAAAATATGAAACCAACAATTCTTAGTGCAGAAAATTCCTTGAAGCAAACAAAAGAGACTTTCGGATTCTTGTTGGGACTTCCATTTGGAACAGAAATTGATTTGACTGGAACAATTGAAACTTCCTATGTTGATGTAAATGCAGATGAACTTTTTGAGAAATATGTTGAGCAGAATAATGAAATCAAATCATTAAAGAAAAATATTGAGCTTATAAAAACAGGAATTGATGCGACTTATCTTTCAACATTTACTCCAAGCCTTGCTGTTGGATTTGGACTTCAACCAACGGTTTCAAATATTACAAAAAATTGGTTTGATAAAGACAATTATTCTGAAGGTGGAAATTTAACAATTACTCTTGCCTATTCAAATTTGTTTGATATGCTTCCGTGGTCTTCTAATATGCAAAAACTGAAAGATTCGAAACAGCAGCTTGCTCAAGCAGAAATTGGGCTTGAACAGCTTTATCAGAATGCAGAAATTGAAGTTCATAAACTTTGCGATAATCTTACTGTTTCAAGGGCGAATATAGAAGCTATGCGGAATAATGTTACTCTTGCACAAGAGGCTTATGATTCGACTTTGAAAGCTTATAACAATGGTACTCAGGAATTGCTTGCGGTTCGAGATTCAGAAAGTTCATTGAATCAGGCAAGACTTGGACTGATGAATGAAAATTATAATTATATTTCTGCAGTTTTGGATTTGGAGACAAAACTTAATATTACATTAAAATAAGCCGGGCGTTGCGGGCTGGCGTTTGAAGCCCGCTCGGTGGGTAGGCCGCTACGAAGTGCGGCCGTAGGGCGGTTGCCTGCCCTTCTGATTGAGAATATGGCGTCTGCAAAAGACCTTGGGCTTTTGCAGATTAGTGAGCGGCGAAGATGCGAACGTCGTTGTCCGCCCTTAAGATAAAAATAAAAATAGGAGAATATATGAAAGCGGTGAAAATTTTTGCGGTTGCGGGATGTGCTTTGTTGGCTTCTGCGCTGCTTGCTGGTTGTAACAAAAAGGTTGCGGAGGAAGAGTCGCAGGCAGAAACGGTATTTGCTGTAAATGTTTATAAGGCTGTTCCTAAAAATCTTGATGATTATCTTGAATTTGGTGGAAATGTTCAGACGGCTTCTAGCGTTGATATTTATCCTGATGTTCAGAGCGGAAAACTTTCTAGAATTCTTGTGAAAGTTGGCGATAAAGTAAAAAAAGATCAGGTTCTTTGCGAAGTTGACGCGAGTCGACCGGGTATGGATTACAAAAATAGCCCGATAAAAGCGCCGGTTGCGGGAACTATAACTTCTTTTCCGTATAATATTGGTCAGACAGTTTCTGCTGCAATGCCGGTTGGAAAAATCAGTTCAACAGGAACTTTGGAAGTAAAAACAAATGTTGCGGAACGTTTTGTAAGCCGAATTTCGATGAATGAAAAAGCTGAGCTTTCTTTTGACGCTTATCCTGGGGAAAAATTTCCTGCAACTCTTGTGGAAATAGATCCGGTTCTTGACACAAGTTCACGAACTTTGGGAATCAAGTTGGTTCAGAGCCCGTCAGATTCTCGTCTTAGAGCTGGAATGTACGCAAGAATCAAACTTATAACAGATACAAAGAAAAATACAATTGTTATTCCAAATAATGTAATTGTTACAAGAAATGATGAGGATATTGTTTACATCGTTGATTCCATGACAAATACGGTAAAAGCAAGTCCGGTAAAAAAAGGAATCCGAGTTGATGATAAACAGGAAATTCAGATGGGAATTACTCCTGGAGATTTGGTTGTTATAAAAGGTCAGGCACTTCTTACTGATGGTGCAAAAGTAAATGTTGTTTCTATTGTTGAGTAGAAATTTACATTAGTTAGTTTGAGTTTTATGGGAGATTAAATGTCTTTTTCTAAATTAGCTGTAAAAAAACCGACAACGACTCTTATTTGCTTTATTCTTGCAACGTTGCTTGGTATTTATTGTACAATGACTTTGCCGATAGACTTGTATCCAGATATGGATATTCCATACATCATGGTTTATACAAGCTATTCAAATGCTGGTCCTGAAGAAACTGAAAAAAGTGTAACGCGAACGATGGAAAGTTCTCTTTCTAGCGTTACTGGCTTAAAAAAATTGCAGTCTCAGTCAATGACTGGAACTTCTCTTGTTATTCTTGAGTTTGAATACGGAACGAACTTGGATGAGGCAAAAGCGGATATTCGCGATAAAATTGATATGATTCGCAACTATTTGCCGGACAATGCGGATTCCCCGATTATTTTCCAGATGGATCCTTCAATGATTCCGATTATGGGGCTTGTTGTTTCTGGAACTCGAACTCCAGAAGAGTTAAGCTCTTATGTTGAAGATATAATTCAGCCTCGCCTTGAGCAGGTTGATGGTGTTGCTTCCGCAACTCTTGTTGGTAACAGCGAAAAATGTATTAAAGTTGAAGTGCCTCGCGACAGACTGGATGCTTACGGCCTTACAATCACTCAAATTTGCCAGATGATTGGTGCCCAGAATATAACGAGTTCGGGCGGACAGATTGAACAGGGCGACACAAATTATACGATTTCGGCGGAAGGAACTTACAAGTCTGTTGATGATGTAAAAGGAACTGTTGTTACGTACAAATCTAATTCCAGTGGAGAACTTGTTCCAATTCTTTTGCGTGATGTTGCGAATGTTTATGAAGGCTATAAGGATGTGACTTCTGAAGCGTACATTGGCGGAAAATCTTGTGTAATGCTTATGATTCAGAAGCAGTCTGGAAAGAATTCTGTTGCAACTGCTGAAAAATGTCGTGCGCAGGTTACAAAAATTCTTCAGGAGCTTCCGGCTGATGTTCAGATTATTGAAGCTTACAACACAACAGATGATATTAACAACACAATTAAAAATGTTGTAAGTTCTTTGCTTCAGGGAATTGTGCTTGCTGTTGTTGTTCTTTATATTTTCTTGCGTTCTTTAAAGAGTACGTTCATTATTGCGCTTTCAATTCCGATTTCAGTTCTTATTACTCTTGCGTTAATGTATTTCTGCGGATTTACAATCAATATGATGACTTTGTCTGGATTACTTTTGGGTATCGGTATGCTTGTAGATAACTCAATTGTAATTCTGGAAAATATATTCAGTTACCGTGAGCGTGATGCGAAGGCTGATGTTGCAGCGGTTCTTGGTTCGGAAGAAATGCTTGGCTCAATTACTTCTTCAACTTTGACTTCAGTTTGTATCTTCCTTCCGATGGTAATGTTCCAGAAAATGCTTGGAATGATGGGAAAACTTTTCGTTTCTTTTGCTTTTACGATTATTTTCTCTCTTCTTTGTTCATTGCTTACAGCTGCAGTTCTTGTTCCGGTTCTTTCTTCAAAATATCTTGTTGTAGAAAAGCAGTCGGAACGAAAAATGCCAAAATGGCTTCAAGGTTTTGACGGTTTAATGAGCCGATTCTTTACTTGGCTTGATAATGCTTATGCTTCTGGAGTAGAAAAAGTTCTGCGCCACAGAAAGCTTGTTATTATTTCGCTGGTTGTGCTTTTCTTTGGTTCTATTTTTGCGGTAAAGTTCATCGGATTTATTTTTATGCCGGAAGAAGCTTCAACTTCAGTTTCGGTTTCATTGGAAATGCCAAAAGGAACAACGCTTGAGCTTACCCGCGAAGTTATTCAACAGTACGAAGCAAATGTCATGAAGGATTTGAAAGGTGTAAAATATGCGCTTGTTTCTGTTGGTGGCTCAACAATGATGTCAACGGCTTCAGATTCAAATACTGCAACGCTTCGTATTTCGTTGTATCCAGAAAGCGAGCGACTCCCTGGTTACGATAATGAAAAATCGGCAAAAGAAAAATGTCGAAAATATTTTAATGCGTTCCCTGGTGCAGAATTTACATTCAGTTCCGGAATGGGAAGTTTTGCAAGTTCAGCAATTGATGTTGTAATTCGTTCAGATGACTTGGATTTGGCGCGTGCAACTTCAAAAGAAATTCAGAATGTAATTAAGGAAAAATGCGCTGATTATGTAAATGAAGTAACAAGTGACCTTGAAGATGGACTTCCTCAGCTCAAGGTTAATCTTGACCGCAACCGAATGTACGAGCTTGGTGTTACGGCTTATGGCGCAGGTTCGGAGCTTAACGCAGCTGTAAATGGAAAAACCGCCAGCCGCTACGATGATAACGGAACCCAGATTGATATTGTTGTTAGTCTTGATGATGAAGATAAGCAGAAATTTGGTGATTTGGAAAATATTTACGTCACAAACTCAATGGGCCAAAGAATTCCGTTCGCAAGTTTTTCCCGTTATGAAGAATCTCTTGCGCCGGTTACAATTCGCCGTGAAAACCAGACCCGAACAATCAGGCTTTCTGTTGAGCCAAAATCAGGAATTTCCATTAACAAAGTACAGGATGCGATTGCAGATGCTGTCCGCAAAAATGTAGTTCTTGATGAAAAAGTAATGGTTACTTACGAAGGTTCTTTGGAAGACATGGTTGATTCCGTTAAGAAATTCAGTGTAATTATTATTATGGCTGTTTTGCTTGTATTTGCGGTAATGGCGAGTCAATTTGAATCATTCAAAGATCCGTTCATTATCCTGTTTACAATTCCGCTTTCATTCATTGGTGTAATGTTCATTTATTTGATTACGCACACGATGTTGAATATTGTTTCTGTAGTCGGAATGTTGGTTCTTGTCGGAACAATTGTAAACAACGGTATTGTATTAGTTGACTACACAAATCTTTTAAGAAAGCGTGGATATGCGCTTAAAGATGCATGTATAGAAGCTGCAAGAAGCCGTTTGCGCCCGATTTTGATGTCAACATTGACAACAGTTACTTCTTTGATTCCTATGGCATTCTTCCCAGGAGAAACTGGAACTATGACACAGCCAATTGGATTGACAGTTCTTGGAGGTATGACATTCGGTTCATTGATGACATTGTTTGTTATGCCTGTAATTTACTTTATTTTCAATAAAAAAGGTGAAGCAAAACGTCTTGCTCAGTTAGAGGAAGATTTAAAAAATCCTATAAAGACTGAAAAAGAAGTAAAAGCAGAGGAAAGAAAATCCCGCGGTTTAAAAAAAATTGTAAAAGCGCTGGAAAACCGGGTTGAAAAGAAAAATGTTTCGGATGAAAATAACTCGGATTCTGCTTCTGATGAGTCAGATAAAAATGCTGGAAATTCTGATAATGGAGGAAACGAATAATGAAAAGAATAGAAATTGTTCTTACTCAAGCTATTGAATCAGATTTTTTACAGCTGTACGAACGAGAATGCCGCCGTGCTGGAATAAAATGCAAATATACAAAAATTGAAAACGTAATGGGTTCTGGAAATACAGATCCAAAACTCGGCGATTCAATTTGGCCGCAGCTGAATGTTATGTTCATTCTTTATGTTGAAGACAATTTTGTTTCTGTTGTGTCAACTATAATGAAAAAGCTGCATGAGATGTATGTTGGCGAAGGCGCAGCTGCATTTGCAACAGATTGTAATTGCTCTGATATTTGCTGATATTCAAGTTTTATAAAATAATTGAAAATCGAGTTTTTTTGCAATGCGTGGAAAAGCTCGATTTTCATTTTAAATAGTACAATGGTTTATACTACGTACATTCTTCTAGTTAAATAGATTTTGAAAAATTATTATATTAAAAGTAATTCTCGTTTTTTTGAGGCAAGGTAAATTTGTGGGAAAAGAATTTATTTTGCAAAAATAAGGAATACGGAGATGAAAATGCAAAGAATAATCGAATTAATGGAAAGCATTGCTGACTATCGAGGACAAATTGCAAAATATCGGACTTATGTTAGTGAACATCCTAATTGCGGTTTTGAATGGGAAAACAAAATTGTTGCAATGGAAAGAAAACTAAGCCAGATGGAATTGAAATTCCAAGTGGCAAGTTTTGCGTTGTAGGCTATTTGCCCATACTCATTGATTTTTTCCAGGCGGCAGTTGCCCCTTCTATCACAGCATTTCGGAAGCCGTTTGCTTCTAGCGCAGCAACACCTTCAATGGTTGTTCCTGCAGGGGAACAAACGGCATCTTTTAGAGCAGCTGGACATCTTTCATCTTTTAGAACCATTGCCGCAGAACCTTTCAAAGTCTGAGCCGCATAAATATATGCTTGATTTCGTGGCATTCCAAATCTTACGGCGGCATCTGCAAGGGCTTCAACGAACAGGAATGCGTATGCTGGACCAGAACCACTTATTGCTGTTACGCAATCCATAAGTTTTTCATCGACTTTTTCAACCATTCCACAAGATTCCAAAAGTTCTGTCACAGTTTTTAATGCGTCAGCAGGGATTTCATTCAGGCAGCATAAAGCGGTCATTGCCTCTCCGATTTGGGCTGGCATATTTGGCATAATTCTGATGTAATATGCGTCGTACAGTTCCATCAGCTTATTAAGCGAAATTCCTGCCGCCATTGAAATGATTATTGCATCTGGACGCAAAGATTTTTTTATGTTTGCGATGACTTCTTTTATATAGGCAGGTTTTACGGCAAGAAAAATGTATTTTGCGTCTTTTACGGCGTCTGCATTTGATTCTGTTGCGTTGCACCCATTTTTTTTAGCAAATTCCTGGGCGTGCTCAAAATGTTTTGCTGTGACTGTTATATTTTTTGCGTCAAATTTTTTGCAGATTGCGCTCATTATTGCGCCACCCATAGAACCACATCCAATACAAGCTATTTTTTCCATAAATATATCTCCTTTTGCCAATCTCTTTATTGTGCTGTAAATAAAGTTCCTAATGCTGTGCCGTTTTCTAGGTTTGTCAGAATGTTTTGGTGGCTTCCGTTTGCAAGAAGAATTGGAATTCCATAAACTGTTGTTTTTTCTGCCGCCTGAATTTTTGTTTCAATACCGCCAGTTCCAAAGGCATTTTTTTCGCCGATTCGGATTGATTTTCTTAATTCTGGAATATTTTCCACAACTTCAACAATTTTTGCGTTCTTGTTTGTCTTTGGATTGTCTGTAAAAATTCCGTCAACATCGCTAAAAAGAATCAGTAAATCTGCGCTCCAAAGAATTGCTGTAAGCGCGGAAAGATTGTCGTTGTCGCCGATTTGAAATTCATCAATTGAAACAGAATCGTTCTCGTTTATGATTGGAACAACTCCTTCATCTTCAAGAGTGAACAAAGTATTGCGGATGTTAAGTGAACGGTGGTCGTTTTCAAAATCTTCTTTAGTTAACAAAAGCTGTCCGATATGGATTCCTTGTTCACCAAAAGCTTTTCGCCACTGAGCCATAAGTTCAACCTGCCCTATCGCGCACAAAGCCTGCCTAAAGTGAACGTCTTTTTTTCGCGCCCATTCGCTTAATGTTGAAACGCCAGAAACTTGCGCGCCGGAAGAAACTACAACAATCTGTTTTCCCTGGTCAATCAATTTTTTGCACTGAGCGGCAAAACTTGCCATAAATTCAGTGTTTTGAGTTCCATCTGCTTTTGCAAGCGTATTTGAACCGATTTTGATTACTATTTTTCTTGCGTCTTTTAGTGCTTTTGAAATTGCTTCGCTCATTTTGTTTTCCTTTTATGATTAGCGGATTTGTCCTTCGCCGTCAATTAAATATTTTGTTGTTGTAAGAACTTTTATTCCCATCGGGCCACGGGCATGTAGTTTTTGGGTTGAAATTCCAAGTTCCGCACCAAAACCAAATTCTCCGCCGTCAGTAAATCTTGTTGAGGCATTTACATAAACGCAGCTTGCATCGATTTTGTTCTGAAAAAGACGTGCGTTTTCAAGACTTTGGGTGATTATGCTTTCGCTGTGCTTTGTGTTGTGTGAATTTATGTAGGAAATTGCTTCTTCAATGTTTTCCACGGATTTTATGCAGCATTCGTAGTCAAGATATTCGTTTCCAAAATCATTTTCAGTCGCATTGAAAAGAAGATTTTCTGTTTTTGCGGTGTTTTTTTCCAGAATTTTGAAAGAAAATTCGTCTGCGTGGAATTTTACGCGTCCAGAAAATTGTTTTTCCAGCAAAGGCAAGAATTTTTCGGCAATTTTTTTGTTAACAACAATACATTCGATTGAATTGCAAACGCTTGGGCGTTGAATTTTTGCATTTTCTGCGATTTTCACCGCCATTTCAAGATTTGCGGATTCATCAACGTAAAGATGGCAAACCCCGCTTCCAGTTTCAATGACCGGAATTTTTGCGTTTGATACAACATTTTGAATCAATTTTTTTCCGCCGCGTGGAAGAACGACATCAATAAGCCCGACTGCATTTAAAATTTGCTCAACATCAGAATAATCATGCTCTTTTGTTTCAACAAGTTCAATTGAGTCTGGAATTCCATTTTCTGTGGTTGCGAGCGCGTCTTTTATTATTTTTACAATTGCCTTGTTTGAATTTAACGCGGAAGAAGAGCCTCTCAAAAGAATTGAATTTCCGCTTTTATATGCAAGGCTGAATGCGTCTACTGTTACATTCGGGCGGCTTTCGTAGATAATTGCCACAACACCTAGAGGAACTCGTACTTGACGGATGTTCAGACCATTTGGAGTTTTCCAGCCGGAAATTTCTTCGCCAACTGGATCAGCTTGAGAGATTACAATATTTAAACTTTCGATAATCCCATTGATTCGCTTGGAGTCTAAAGTAAGCCTGTCTATCAATGCTGCGGAAATTCCGTTAGCTTTTGCATTCTCAATGTCTTTTTTGTTTGCGGAAAGGATTTCATCTCTTTTTGAGTCAAGGGCTTTTGCAACAGCGGAAAGGGCTTTGTTTTTTGTTGTCGCATTTTGCAAGGCTAATTCTGCACTACCCTTTTTTAATGTTTCACAGATTTTTTTTAGTTCCATAAAAACTCCGAATATGGTTAAAACAAAAAAGCCGAAACTTTTGTTAAGTTCCGGCCTGTTAATTTGCGTATTAGTAATTTGCCAAAAAGTACATTCCCAGCAATACTGCGTTACGGCATTTTTCAACGGACCATTCTGCTGTAGCGGGGAGACTTTTTATATACCACCAGAAAATTCCAAAACCAGGATCGATGCGCAAAGAATATTCTGTAAAATCATCAGATTTTGTCTGCTGACCAAACATAAGATAAACTGCGTCATTCAAGATTTTTAAAAAATCCTTATATGTTTTTACCCAGTCTGAATAATCTTTGCAAAGGGTTTCCAGCTGGAACAGAATCTGTTCCTTTAAAGCGATATCTGATTTTTCAACCCAAGTTTTCTCTATTAAAAGCTTTAAATTTTTATTAAAACTTTCAACCAGTTTTGTTTCATCTGATGTTGCGAATGAACCGGCAAATCCGAACATTGCGGCGATTTTTTCAACATCAGAGTTATTATTTTCATCAGTGCTTGTAAAAGTCTTAACAGATTTTACTGTATCAGCATCAATAAATCCTTCGATAAGGTTTTCTACCTTGTTAGAAATAGCCATAACAAGATAATAGTTTTTTCAGGCGTTTTTTACAAGTGGCTTTGTTGCTTTATATTTTATCTTATCGTACGGCATCCATTGTAGCTGCGGCAATGTTCATCGTTTTTGTAACATCGTCACCATCCCAAATTCCAGAGACTGCCGGTCCCATACATTGCCAGAATCTTCCAAGCTGAATGATTGTTGGCATCGGTTTTGAATATTTAAGCTGGTCTACAATTGCCTTTGAATATTCATATTCAATTTGAATGTCGTTTCTTGGCGGAATTTGGTCAGTCATTTCAAATCTTTTTTGAAGCATTTCTTTTGAGGTTATGAATTTTGCAAACTCTTTTGCTTCTTCTGGATGTTCCGAGTATGAACTTACAAATGCAAGTCTTACACCGGAAAATGAAGAGGCAGGTTTATCTTTTCCAGGAAACTTTGGAAGCGTTGAAAGACCAAAATTCATTCCAGCGTTTTTAAATTCATTGATTTTCCAGGAGCCTGTGATAATCATTGGTGAAGCTCCCGAACGGAAAGAAGCGTGGCAGAAATCGCGGGAAGCGTCTGCGGCTGGAATATTCAGGACAAGATTACGAAGTTTCTGGAAATATTTCATTCCTTCAATTGCTTCTGGACTGTTCAGATTGTGTTGTTTTGGATTGTCTCCATTCGGGCCGAATAAAGGAGCTCCAAAACTATCCAGGAACATGAATGAATAATATGGGTCGGTGACAGCCCAGGAAAGAGCGAATTTATTTTCAACAGGAACATTCCATTTTTGGGCATAGGAAATAATTTCTTCCCAAGTTGTTAATGGCTTCTTTAAAATATCTTTGTTGTAAAAAAGAACATAAGTTTCTGCTCCAAGCGGATAGCCATATACAACGCCATCATAAGTTGCCGCTTTTTTTGCAAGAGTGAAGAAATCTTTCATATATTCTTCTGCGTCATCAACAGGAAGAATATGGTCGCCGGTAACAAGAGCCCCGATATGATCATGCGGAGCAACAAAGACATCTGCGCCAACACCAGCAGGACCGTCAAGCTCAATTTTATTTCTTGAGTCGGTGGATTCAACAGGTTCGTAGCGAATTCTTACTTTTGGATTTATCTTTCTGAATTCTTTTATTGCGTACTGAATAAAATTTTGTTCAGTTCCAGAAGATTCCCATACTTTAAGTTCAGTCTTTTTTTCAGCGGCAAAAATAAAAGCTGAAAAAAATGTTGTAAAAAACAACGAAATGATAAATTTTCTCATTAGTAACCCCTCTAAATACATAGTAAGATAATGATATTTTTAAATTTAGGCAAATTCTGTTTTTTTGCAATGAAAATAATATCAGCCGGAATGTGACAGATATTAACATTAAAGTGTGATGGGTTATCACATCTTAATGTGATAGGGTATAACATTAGGATGTGAATAGTTGTAACATTTCGCGGACAAGCATTTTTCATTTCTGCTTCTTGTTAAAATCCAAAAAAAACTATAAATTCAAATTAATTTTACATTTGTGATGAAACGGCAGATTCCACGGAACACGCTTTTCTAATGATGCCAAGGCGCGCTAGAAAATAACATTTACAAGTAAATAGAAAAATTTATTTGGAGCTTGTTATGAACAGGTTTGTTAAGCGTTATTTTATTGACGCGATGAGTGGAATGGCGCAGGGACTTTTTGCGTCTTTGCTGGTTGGAACTATTATTCGTACGCTGGGGCAACAGCTTCTTAGGCTCGGCGTAAATCCTATTTTTCAGTTTTTGGTTGATGCTGGTTCTTTTTGCTGTGAAGGCCATGTTGTTGGCGCGGCAATGGCTGTTGGAATCGGCTTTGCGATGGGCGTTCATGGACTTGTTCTGTTTAGTCTGATTACGGTCGGAGCTGCGGCAAACACTTTGGGTGGCGCTGGCGGGCCTTTGGCTGTTCTGATTATTGCGGTTGTTGCGGCCGAAATTGGAATGCTTGTAAGCAAAAAAACAAAAGTTGATATTCTTGTTACACCGATTGTCACAATTCTTTCAGGATGTCTTGTTGCGGTTCTGTGTGCAAAATATATTGGAATTGCCGCTAGCTGGGTCGGAAAATTAATTATGCTTACAACGGAGCTTCATCCGTTCGTTATGGGAATTCTTGTGTCGGTTGTAGTTGGAGTTGCGCTGACTCTTCCAATTTCCTCTGCGGCGATTTGTGCGGCTCTTGGACTTACAGGTCTTGCCGGCGGTGCAGCTGTTGCCGGATGTTGCGCGCAGATGATTGGTTTTGCAGTGATGAGTTTTAAGGAAAACCGTTGGGGCGGAATACTTTCACAAGGACTTGGAACTTCAATGCTACAGATGCCGAATATTGTGAAAAACCCGAAAATTTGGATTCCCTCAATATTAACAAGTGCAATTACAGGTCCAATTTCAACGTGTATTTTTAAAATGACGATGAATGGCGCGGCGGTCTCTTCTGGAATGGGAACTTGCGGTCTTGTTGGGCAGATTGGTGTTATTACCGGCTGGTTCAATCCAAGCGTGCAGGCGGTGAACTGGGCAGTCCACAAGGCTGAGGAAGCCGGAATGGCGGCGGAACAAATCTCTCAAATTTCACAGGAAACGCTCGCGATTCATCCGGGCTTTTTTGAATGGTTCGGACTTTTGATGGTTTGCTTTATTCTTCCGGGCGTGATTTGCTGGGCATTGTCTTTGCTTTTTAGAAAAATCGGCTGGATAAAAGATGGCGACTTGAAATTGCCTGAGTGATGTTTTGTTCAATTTATTTCTTCAGAAAAAAAACGAATTTCCATAAAAAAAATGCAACTATAGCCAAGTTTTGTTTTCCGCTGAAAGTGTAGGTATTTTTGAGCATTTTATATTATATGTTTGTCTTGAATTTTTCCTCATGTTATTTGGTGCAACAGATTTTGCAATGTGATATGCTATTTTTATCATGGAAAATAAATCTCTTATAAAAATAAATAATTGCAGAATTGAAAATTCAAAAGGTATAGCTGTTCCTGATTTCAGCTGGGAAATGAAAACTGGTGAAGCGTGGCTTGTTGTCGGCCCGAACGGCGGTGGAAAAGCAGATTTTCTTCAGGCTTTGGACGGAGGATTCGGCTCAAAGATTGTGCCAAATCTTCCAAAAAATGAAAAAGAAGTTCCGCTCTATTCAAATCTTTTTGAAGATTCTGTTGAATCCGTTTCCTTGGAGCGAGCTGCACGGATTATTCAGGAAGAACGTGATGAAGATGAAAGTGAATTTATAGAAGGCGGCGTTGATCACGGACGGACGGGGCGCATTTTTATTGCAGAAGGCGTTGTTGGAAAAATAAAAAAAGGTTCTGAGCCGCCTTCGCTTTGCGGTGAACTGGACGCTTACCCGGAGATAAAACTTTGCGGCGTGGAAAAGATTCTTGACCGCGGCATAAAATATATGTCCACGGGCGAAATCCGCCGAACTCTTCTTGCCCGCGCGCTGGTTTCCCGGAAAAAACTTTTGCTCCTGAGCGATCCTTTTGCCGGACTTGATGCAGAAAGCCGCGGAATTCTGCTTGATTTTTTTGACACAATCGCAGGCAAGCAATTGAATGACAATAAAAATGATTCAACTTTTCCGCGGATTATTTTGAGCATGGAACGTTATGTTGAAATTCCTGCCGCAATAACAAATGTGATTGAATTTACAGACGGAAAAATTTCTTTCTGCGGAAAAAAATCAGATTACGAGAAGATTGTAGAAGAAAAAAACAAGGAAAATGAAAAAAATCGAAAAGCAAATTACGAAAAATTTGCCGCAACGGTAAAAAAACTCAGCAATGATGTGAATATCGTCATGGGCGTTGAAAATTATCAGCCTGAAAATGATATTCTTGTGGAAATGCACAATGTTAATGTCGGCTGGGATGACCATAAAGTTCTGCGCAATTTAACCTGGACTTTAAAGCGCGGCGAGCATTGGCTTATCCGCGGCTCGAATGGTTCTGGAAAAACTACATTGCTTGAGCTTATTACCGGCGACAATAGGCAGGTTTTCTGCAATGATATAAAAATTTTCGGTGCGCCACGTGGTTCAGGCGAAACAATCTGGGAAATAAAACATAGGCTTGGAATTGTTTCTTATAGGCTTCATGTTGAATATAGGATGTTGGGTGGAACTTCTTTGCGAGATGTGATTATAAGCGGATTCCATGATTCTATCGGAATGTATGAAATTCCGACCGATGTAGAAATAGTTGCTGCGGAAGAATGGTTGAAACTTGGAGGATTTGAAGGGCGCGGCAGGGAATCTTTTGGTGATTTAAGTTATGGCGAGCAGCGCGCGATTCTTATTCTTCGTGGCGCGGTAAAATGTCCGCCAATAATGATTCTTGATGAGCCTTGTCACGGACTTGATGAACAGATGCGCCAGAAGACTCTTGATTTGCTTGAACTTATTGCGGAGCTTGGAACAACAACATTTGTGCATGTAACGCATGAGCCAAGCGAAGTCTTAAAATGCGAAAAACACGTACTTGAACTTCATCCTGATGAAGAGCCGATGTATAAAATTCTTGAACAATAAGATGGATTTTGCGTCATGAAGAAAATTTTTTCAATTTTGTTGTTTTTTTGCGTGTTTTTTAATGTCGTTGCAGGAAGTAAAAAATCTTTGGAAAACCCGAAAAATCAAAGAAAAACGGCTTATAGGCAAAAACCGATTTCTGGAGAACCTGTTGAAATGCAGGAAATTTGGGGATGGGTAATGCAAAGTCGTTTTTATGAATTTGATAACGATTTGCCACTTACTGATGTTGGATTTTTTGCCGCGGATGTTGACTGTTACGGAAATCTTGCGAATGTTCCAGACCGAAGCAAACTTGCGAATTTTCCCGGAAGAGTTCATCTTGTTCTTGTTTGCGACAGTAAAAGCCTGACTCATTTTGTTCTTGATCCAAAATTTGAGATTACGGACAAAATGATAAAAGAAATTATGGAAGCCGCAGAGCCTTTTGACGGAATAAATGTTGATTACGAGTTGATTCCGGGAAAAGATGTTCAGAATTTCCTGAATTTTTTGGAAAAACTTAAGAATGAATGCAAAAAAGCTGAAAAAATGTTTACGGTTTGCGTTCCTGCTCGTGTAAAAACGATTAGCGATGATACTTTTCCGTATGAAAAAATTGCGGCATTGGCAGACAGGGTAATGATTATGGCCTACGATGAACACTGGTCAACCAGCCAGCCGGGGCCGATTGCGTCCATGAACTGGTGCGAAAAAATTGCTGACTATGCGGTGACAGTTATTCCGCAGGAAAAGCTTGTTATTGGGCTGCCTTTTTACGGAAGAAGCTGGGCAAATGAAAAGCCTGCTCAGGCATGGTATTTTGAAGGCGTAAACAGAATTATTGATGAATATAAGGCTGGACGTGTAACTTACGTAAACGACATTCCGAATGTTGAAGTAACAATGAAAGTCAAGGCGAATTTCTGGTTTGAGGACGCTTATTCAACAGTTGCAAAAATGAGACTTTATAAAGAATATTCGGTGAACAAGATTGCATTCTGGCGAATCGGGCAAGAAGATAAAAATATCTGGCAATGGCTTAAAATTGAAGAAAATGATGCGGAGAATAAATGAGTTAATCGGCGCGAACGTGAGTTTGTGACGGGAACGCCCGATAATTGCTTACAATGAAGGTTTTTGGTATATTTAGGTTATGAGTGAAAAAATTGAAAATTGCCCTTGTGGTTCGGGAAAAAAATACAGTGAATGCTGTGAACCAATTATTAAAGGAACTGTAAAAGCTGCTACTCCGGAAGCGTTGATGAGAGCGCGATATTCGGCTTATGTAACACATGAAATTGATTTTATTGTAGATTCTTGCGAGGAAGGCGAAGGAATTGCTGATATTGATAAACAGGCTACAGAAGATTGGAGCCGACAGTCAATCTGGCAGGGTTTGCATATTCTTAGAACAGAAGAAAAAGGCGACGAGGGCGTTGTTGAATTCATTGCTGATTACACGATGAAGCATCTTGTTGAACATCATCATGAAATTGCAGGCTTTAAGAAAATTAATGGCGAATGGAAATATGTTGCCGGAAATATTATTACAGAAACTGTAAAACGTGATGGGGCAAAAATCGGTAGAAACGATCCGTGTCCTTGTGGAAGCGGCAAGAAATATAAAAAATGTTGCGGTAAATAATAGCGGCATTTTTGGTGAATTGAATAAATGTCTGAAAAAATTATTACTGGTTTTCATGCGATAGAAGAGCGCGTTCTGAAGGCAAAGGAAGCTTCTGGAAAAAATTCTGCGGGCGGTGGAATGCGCATTGTCTACAGCAAGATTGGGCCGCGCGTAAAAAAGATTCTTGTGGCGGCAAAAGAGGCTGGAATTCCTTGTTCGCAGGGGGATGAGCGAGATCTTGACCGCATGGTTCAAAGTTTGCCGGAAACGAGCCGGGAACACCGCGGTATTGTTCTTTGTGTCAGCGGGGAAAACGCGAAGTCTGCAAATCTTGTTGATTTTGATGAATGGTTGAACGCGGCAAAGGCAAAACCGGAAGATGAGAGACAGGTTGTTGTTGTCTTGGATTCAATTACAGATCCTCATAACGTAGGCGCGATAATAAGAAGTTGCGACCAGTTTGGTGCAAGCCTTGTAGTTGTGCCGGAGCGTCGCGGAATAAAAGATGTTGATTCAAACGAGGTTATTGCCCGCAGTTCGGCTGGTTCTGTTGCATGGGTTCCTGTTGCTGTTGTAAATAATCTTGTCAGAACGGTTCAAAAGTTAAAAGAAAATGGTTTCTGGTCTTATGGTGCGGATGCAGGCGGAGAAAATGTTACAAAATTAAACTTTTCGCCTCGTTCTGTGATTGTCATGGGAAGCGAAGGTTCGGGGATTGCGCGTCTTCTTGAATCCGAATGTGATACGATTGTTTCTATTCCGACTTGCGGAAAAATTGACAGCTTGAATGTTTCTGTGGCAGCCGGAGTTTTGCTTTACGAAAACTACAGACAGAGTAATAATTAAAATATGAATGAAAATAAAAAAATTGTAGTTGCTGTTACTGGTGCAGATGGAGCAATGGGTGGCGAGGTTGTGGCCCATTTGCTTGCTTCGGAAAAGAATTTTGAGTTAAGACTTTTTGTATATAACCATGTAAGACATTACAGGGCTTTTTTTAAGCAGCTTTTAAGAAAAGGTCGTGGACGGATTACGATTGTAAAGGGTGACCTTGGAAATTACGATGATGTTGAGCAGCTTGTAAGTGGCGCTGATTATGTTATTCATTGCGGCGCGGTTATTCCTCCAAAAGCTGACCACAATCCGGAAAATACTGTAAAAACGAATTTTGGCGGCACAAAAAATATTGTTGATGCGATTATGAACAGTGGGCGCGCTGAAGAAATCAAGCTTGTGCATATTTCTACTGTTGCCGTTTATGGAAACAGAAATTATAAGCATATGTGGGCTAGAATGGGCGATCCGGTAATGTCTTCTGCTTATGATTATTATTCTGCGGCAAAAATAAAAGGCGAGCGTTATGTTCTGGAAAGTGATTTGCCGAACTGGGTTGTTTTGCGGCAGACAGCGGTTTACCACAAATATTTTTTGGCAAACAATATGAATGATGGGCTTATGTTCCATACTTGCTGGAATGCGCCACTTGAATGGATTACAGACCGCGATTCGGGTTTGTGCATTCAAAATCTTGTTGAACGCGACTTGGACGGAAAACTGAACGGATTTTGGAAAAATGATTACAATATTGGAGGCGGCGCGGCTTGTCGGGAAACTGGATATGAAACTTTTAATTCCGGTTTTGCTCTGATGGGCGCAGGCGCAGAAAAATTCTTTGAGCCATACTGGAATATTCCACGCAATTTTCATGGCGTCTGGTATACAGATAGCCATATTTTGGATGAATGGCTTGATTACCGAACAGAAAGCAGCGCAGATTATTGGAAAAGAATGAGGAAAGAACTTTGGTATTACTGGTTTGGCCGCATAGTTCCTTCTGTTCTTATCAGAAAACTGGCGATTGAGCGCCTTCTGAAAAACAGCAATTCACCGATGAACTGGATTCGTCTTGGTAAAAAAGGCAGAATTGATGCATTTTTTTGCGGAAAAGAAGCGTTTGGCTCAGAACCAAAAACGTGGAAAGAATTTCCTGTGTTTGCAAAAGGACAATCGCCAGAAGGCACTGTTGATTATGGCGAATTGAAGGATGAATCCAAAGCTGAAAAATTCAAGCTTGACCATGGTTATGATGAGTCAAAGCCAGATTCGGAAATTGATTTGGAAGATTTAAAGGCTGCGGCAAAATTCCGTGGAGGAGAGGTTGTTTCTTCTTCAATGGAAAGGGGAAATCTGTACAAAAAAATCACTTGGAAATGCCATAACGGTCATGTTTTTGAAAACAAACCGTTTACAATTTTAAAGGCTGGTTTTTGGTGCCCTGAATGTTGCGAGGCGCTTCCGAAATGGTCTTTTGATAAACTTTCTGCTCATATTCCGTTTTACGCCCAGGTCTGGTATGACACTCATTCAAAGTCAGAGGAAAACAATGTTTATCCTTATGATGAGCATGAAGATGATGATATGATTGTACCTGTGGAAAAGCTTTAGTTTTGCAATATGAAAAAAGCTGTAATTTACGTTTTTAGCGGAACAGGAAATACTCGTCTGGTTGCGGATTTATACAAAAAAAATCTTTCAGAATATGAAACTACAATTTATGACGTAAAAATGAAAAAAATCGGAGAGGATTCTTCCAGGTTTGAATATGTGCCTTTTCCGAATCCGAATGAATTCGATTTGATTGGATTTGGGCATCCTGTTTACGGTTTTAATATTCCAAAACCATTTGATGATTTTATAAATCTTTTGCCAAAACTGGAAAATTCAAAAAAAGCGTTTGTTTTTAAAACGAGTGGAGAAGGTTTGTATATAAATGAATTTTCTTCGCAGCGGCTTATTTCAAAGATGGAAAAAAAAGGCTTTGAGTTTGTTTCTGACCGCCATTATGTTATGCCTTACAATATGATTTTTAGGCACACACCGGAAATGGTAAAACGTGAGTGGCTGTATGCAAAAGCCTACGCAAAACTTTCGTGCAATGAAATTCAGCAGGGTAAAGTGGATAAGGTTCATATAAATCCTTTTTTAAGATTTTGGGTTCCGCTTGTCCGTGTTGAATGGATTTATTATCCTCTTTCTGCGCCATTTTCTTTAAAAGTTGACATGAAAAAATGTGTAAAATGCCAAAAGTGCGTAAAAAACTGTCCATTGAATAATATTTCATTTAATGGAAAGAAATTTGAGTTTGGTCATAACTGCACAATGTGCACATGCTGCTCATTCAATTGCCCGACAAGCGCAATCAGCATTGGTATTTTAAACGGCTGGAAAATCAACGGTTCATATCATATAGAAAAAACTGCCGAGGACGAAATCATTGTTTCCCCGGAAATCGGAAAAGATTATTCCGGCTTGCATCCGTGGCTTTACAAAAAGTATTACCGCAAACTTGACAAAAAATTGGTTGCGGCGGGAATCGGACTAAAGTAACTTCTTTAAATAGGATTTGATTAACTGATTTTGTTCGTGTAGACTAATAGAGTTATGCTTATCAAAGTAATGGCTGATTCTGGCCGACGTATCGCCTGGACTGACCGAAAAAATGGTTATTTCCAGTTTTTGTTTGGTAAAAAAAATGATGAAAATGGATATTTTCGTGGAAGCACGAAATTTTTGAACGGATTTACTAGTTGCGGCAAGGAACTTTCTGAGGCAAAGTTTACAGAAGTTCTTCCGTATGGATTTAAATCCGTATTTGAAAAATCGTTTATTGAAGCGGCGTTGCTTTTGGAAGAACAGGCTTTTTATTTAAATTCAAACGCGGAGCTTGGAATACAGAAAATTGTGCCGACAATGCTTTTGGAAGAAACATTGCCACTTGAAGGAAAAGAACCAAAAAGCAACCGGGAAGAACTTGAAAAGCAGGTGAAATCGGATTCTGTCTGGACTGAAAAAAATTGTGATGGCGTAAAAGTAATCAGCTCAAATAAAGGCGTTGCGGTTGCGGCGGATTTTGACTTTGATTTTTCAGCAAAAGATGAAGATTTGATTCTTTGCAGGAAACAAGATTCTGCAAATTCTGAAGAGCCGTTTTCTGGTGATGGCTGGTATATTGCTTTTGAAGCGGATGAAAATTCTGCGGTAGAAAAAGCGGTTCGTCTTGCAAAACAAAAAGGAATCGTTGCCCACAGAAAGTTGATTGATGAATTTCTTGGAAAATTCAATGCGGATTTTGGCGACAAAAAATTCAATGAGTCAATCCAGTGGGCTAGATTTAGCGCATGGCAGCTTGCAACAAAAGATCATGGAAGCAATTACCGCGGAATTTGGGCTGGACTTCCTTGGTTCCGTGATAATTGGGGGCGCGACACATTTATTTCTTTGTGTGGAACACTTTTGATTTCTGGGTGTTTTGATGAGGCAAAAGATGTTCTTTTGGGGTTTGCGGATTTCCAGGATTTGAACAAGGATAGCCCGACTTACGGACGAATTCCAAACCGTTACCGTGATGAAAAAGACGTGATTTACAATACTGCGGACGGAACTTTGTGGTTTATCCGCGCTTTGTGGGAATATGTTCAGTATTCTGGTGATGTTTCGATTATAAGTCAGCTTGAAAATACAGTTAATACTGCGCTTTTTGCAGAAATGGACCGTTGCGACGAGCATGGTTTTCTTATGCATGCGGATGCTGATACTTGGATGGACGCCCGGATTGAAGGAAACGAACCTCTTTCTCCACGTGGAAACCGTGCGAATGATGTTCAGGCTTTGTGGTTTACCGCATTAAAAATTGGTGCGGAAATGCAGCGTTTGCTTTGCAACAATGAAAAAGCTGACAGTTACGATTTTATTGCGGAACGGGTAAAAAAATCATTCCTGGAGTATTTTTGGAACAAGGATTGCAATGCGCTTGCTGATTGCCTGCCGGAAGGCGGTTATGGCGAATGGATAAAAGATATGCGCGTTCGCCCAAATCAGCTTTTTACATTTATGGTTCCATCTGTTCTGGATTTGCGCCCAGAAGAATATTTTGTCGAAAAAAATATTGCAGACAACATCATTAAAAATGTTGAACGAGAGCTTGTAAATCCTTTTGGTCTTTATAGTTTAAGCCCTGAAGATCCGCTGTTTCACCCTGAGCACGAAAATCCAAAATGGTATCACAAAGATGCGGCTTATCACAATGGAACAATCTGGGAATGGAATACCGGCGCATATATCACAGCAAGTGTTTTGAGCTCAAATGGAATTCTTGGTGAAAAAGCATCGGCAATTTTGCAGAATTATTCAAAAATGATTCAGGAAATTGGCTGTGCAGGCTCGCTGAGCGAAAATATTCATGCGCGGCCAGATTCTAATGGAAACCCTAGGCTTTCAGGAACATTCAGTCAGGCTTGGTCTGTTGCGGAATTTAATAGAAATATTACAATGGATTTGCTCGGTTTTCACCCGGAACTTGTTCAGAAAAAAATAAAATTCTGTCCATGTCTTCCGGCTAACTGCAAAGAGGCAAAAGCGATTCTTCCATTTGGAAATGGCTGGAGCTTTGAGGTTCAGATTAAGCGGAAAGGCGAAAATTATCACTGCTATGTAAAATGGAATGTAGAAAATCTTGATTCTCTGGAAAATTTTCCGGAACTTTCGTTGAATGAAATAAAAATAAAACCAAACGAAGAATACGAGATTTTGACTCCGGCAAAATATAAAAACAAAGAGGAAAAACATTTTTCACTTGAGAAATTTGGAACACCGGCAAAATGGATTACTTCTCCGTTTGCAAAGCAAAATCTGAACAACGAATTCTGTGGCTCGGAACACAAAAAAGATTACCTTTTCAATCTTATAAAAAGCGGCAGAATGAACAGCAAATGCAGTGGCGGAAAAAATACTGGCGCGCTTGAATGGTATTTTGACTCAAAAGAATTTGAAGAAAAATATCACACTGACATCGAGCTTGGCGCAATCTATAAAAAAACTGGAACAACTTTTAGGCTTTGGGCTCCGACTGCAAAAGCGGTTTCTGTTTCATTTTTTGCTGATGGTGAAAATTCTGTTGCAGAAAAAACAGTTGATTTACAAAGGCTTTCTGAAAAGGGAAAACTAGGTGTTTGGGAAGCGACTGTAAAAGGCGATTTGCACGGAAAATATTATTTGTACACAGTTTTGGTTCATGGCGTTGAACAAATTTCTTCTGATCCGTATGCAAAAGCTTGTGGCGTAAACGGAAAACGTTCGATGGTTGTGGATATGAGCCGCACAAATCCTGATGGCTGGGATTCAGTAAAAGTTCCGGTTGTTAAGACTCCTAGTGATGTTGTGGCTTACGAAGCACATATCGCGGATATTACTTCTAGCCCGGATTGGAATGGCGACAAGAGAATACAAAGGACTTTTTTGGGTGCGGCGCAATCTGGAACAACTTACAATGGTGTTCCGACTGGTTTTGACCACATAAAATCTTTGGGTGTTACTCATGTTCAGCTTCTTCCTGTTTTTGATTTTAGAAGTATTGATGAAAAAACTGTAAATGACCCGATTGTTAAGAATAGAATCTTGTTCGGCAATTTTAACTGGGGTTACGATCCTGAAAATTATGCTTGCGTTGAAGGTTCTTATTCAACAAATCCGTATGATGGTTCTGTGCGGATAAAAGAATTCAAGCAACTTGTAAAAAATTATGCGGACGCCGGAATCGGCATAATTATGGATGTTGTTTACAATCATGTGAATGATGGAATTCATCAGGGACTTGGAACAAGTGTTCCAGGATATTTTTACCGGGTTGAAGGATATTCTGGTGCGGGCGAGGATACGGCAAGCGAACATTCAATGTTCAGAAAATATATGGTTGACACACTCTGTTTCTGGCTGAAAGAATATAAACTTTGCGGTTTCCGTTTTGATTTGATGGGCTTGCATGATGTTGTTACGATGAACGCAATTCATGACGCTTTGCATAAGATAAAATCTGATGTTCTTATTTATGGTGAAGGCTGGGATATGTACCGTGCCGGAAAATTTGACGGAGCTTCGCAGGTTAATTGCGAAAAACTTCACGGAATCGGTTTTTTTAATGATGCAATGCGATGCGGAATAAAAGGACCGATTTTTGATGATAAGCAGAAAGGTTTTGTTCATGATGGCAGTGGACGAGAGGCTGTAAAATTTGGAATTATTGGTGCTACAAAACATCCGCAGATTCAATATGATAAAATAGAAGGAACTGCGGCTCCAAAACCTTGGGGAAAAGAAACTTGGCTTTCTGTAAATTATACAGAAATTCATGATAATATTACTTTGCGCGACAAGCTTTTTATGGTTGAGCAAGACAAGCCGGAAGAATATCTTGACCAGATGCAGAAAATGGCGATTTCTCTTGTGATTCTTGCGGAAGGTTATCCGATTTTGCACGCGGGAATGGAATTCTGCCGTTCAAAAGAAGTTCCAGAAGATATAAAAGCCACTAAGCAGATTTTCTATGAGTACGGAATTTCTGATGACGGAAGACATTTTATTTTGCACAATACTTATAATGTCTGCGACCGGATAAATAATCTTGACTGGAAGCGTTGTTCAGAAAAACAGAATGTTGTGAATTACGTAAAAAATCTTATCAAGTTAAGAAAGGAGCATCCTGCGTTCAGGCTTGCGACTGACGAAGATTGTGAAAAAGTTTTGCGGTTTATTGACAACAAATCGGCAGGACTTCCAGAGCAGGTTCTTGCATGGGAACTTGATGGCAGTAAATGCGGTGATAGCTGGAAAAAAATCGTGGTTGTGGCAAATCCATTCACTTCGGATGTGAAATTTGAGCTAAATGGAAAAGGAACTTGGAAGTTAGTTACAGACGGTAAGCAGTTTGCTGAAAATTCTGCCGCCCTGGAAGATGGTTCCGTTGTTACGGTTGCAACAAAGACAGTTGCTGTTTACGCATTGCAGTAATTTGCTGATTTTAGACTGTCTATGAAAATTTTTGTTTTTTGGGCAGTCTAAAGAATCTCGTAAAAAATGCCGATAAAATCGGAGAGGTCTTTTTTATGAAAAGAGTTTTAAATTTATTTTTTGCGTTGGCAATATGTTTTTCTTTTGCAGCATGCACAGATGACGATAACGAAAATTATATAATCGATGTAAAAAAATCAGACGACTCAATGCAGATAACAGTTTCTGTTCCGTATGTGGACGGAATGTCTTATGTGAATATTTTCAGAAGAGATAATTACAAGGATATTTTTAATATTGCGCAGATAATTCCGGCCTCAAAAAATATAAATGCTTCTTACATATTTGAAGACACTTTTGTTTTTGACAATGTTGAATATCAGTACATGGCAAGATTCAAGATGGATGATTCCTACAAGACAACTGAATGGTCTGATGCTATTACGCTTTCTCAGGCGGTTCCGGTTTATTCGGATGATCCAAAACCGGTTCTTTCTACGGCTGGTACAGGCAAAGAATGTTATTTTTCCTACGATGAAGAGAACGCCTCGCTTACTTTGGTTCCGGCGGAAGGAAACACAAGTGATTCTATAAGTCTCCCAACTGCCGGGGATTTTTCTAAGTTTAATCTGGGACTTGCAATTACCACAAAAGATGGAGAATTTTCTACTGTATTTAAATTGGCGCCGGCAGGTTCAAGTTATACATCTGATTCAACGCCTGTTTTGTTGCGTTCAATCTTAACATCAAGCTATTTCAACAAAGAAATTATGATAAAAGGTGTTGTCTGCCAGCTGGTTACAAAAAAATATAAGATTCCAGATGATGAAGAAAGTTCATTGCGTTATACAACTGTTCAGTGGACTGCGCCGCTTGAAGTTCTTGTAAAACAGGAAAATAAAGATATTGTTTATTTTACGGTGGATTTAAAATCTTCTGATGATGGAAATTATGATTTTTCGGATTCTGCGATAAAAAGCAGCAGAACTGCAAAAATTGAAAATTCCGCGCAGATTTTGGATTTTTCAGATTAATTTACAAGAAGTCCATTTACTGCAAGTTCCGCAGCACCATAGCAATCTGAAATATCTTTTGCGTTAAGCACGGAAATCTTAAAAATTGCTGATTCCAAAAGAGAATAAAGCATTACGTTTGCATATTTTACGCTTACTTTTTTGAATTCTCCTGCACGTATTCCGCGGATTATTACGCAGCTCAAAAGATGTTGCAGGCGGATAATTCTGCGCAAAACTCTTTCTTCTGTGTTGATTCCAGATTTTTGAAGCTGAACTAAATATGGAAGAAGAACTGCAAAAAGTTTTCGGTTTTCCTCGCATTTTTCAAGAATGAATTTCAGCATTGATTTTAGGACTTTTTCTGTTGAAATTGTTGTGTCTGTGGCAATTTTTATAAGAACTTCTTCCAAAGTTGAAAGAAACTGTTTTATGCTGAACAAAAAGATTTCGCGTTTATTTTTAAAATAAATGTACAAGGTTGTGCGTGTAATTCCGCAGCGGTCGGCGATTTTTTGGAATGTCACATCCTCGTAACCTTCGTCCATAAAAACGTCCAGAGAGCGTTCAAGAATTTCTTCACGTCTTTTATCGTGTTCAACAACTGTAGCCATTGGTTTTAAATTTTCCTTTTGTGCAGTTTTGCTTTTATTTGCTGAAATTTATTTTGCTTTTGGCAAATAATTTGTGTATCTATAAAATGTTGTGTTCAAATTTCCAGCTTTGATGTCTTTTAAGCTGGTTGCGTAATGCCCAAAATTTTCCTGGAACGATTTATGGCTTGTGATGATTCCAAATTCCCAGCCTTTGAAATTCTGCCAGAGAACTGACATTTTTTTGTAAAGTTCTGCGGCTTGTTCTTCATCGCCAAGTCGTTCGCCATAAGGTGGGTTGCAAAGAATCAAGCCAGTTTCGTATGGTGCGCTGAGTTCTGCAAAATCTGCCTGTACAAAATCTGGGCGGATGATTTTTGCATCGCTTCCAATTGATTGAAGTGCGCGTCCTGCCATAACGCAAGCATATTCTGCATTTTTTTTGGCGCGTTCAACTGCTTCCTGCGAAATATCTGAACCTGTGATTCGAACTTCTACATCTGTCCGGATTTTTTCTGCTTCTTGTCTGCGGATTTCTTCTGCTTTTTCTTTGTTGTAAAAAGGTAAAGTTTCAAGCGCAAAACGGCGTCCAAAACCAGGAGCTACATTGTACGCGTAAAGCGCGGCTTCTATTGCGATTGTTCCAGAGCCACAAAATGGATCGTGCAGAGGAGTTTTTCGGCGCCACATCATTTCCTGAAGAAGAACCGCCGCTACAGTTTCGCGGAGAGGGGCAATTCCTCCATCTACGCGGTAGCCACGTTTATGAAGCGGAAGTCCGGACAAATCAAGAAGAATCATTGCGATATTTTGATCCATGTAAACGCGGACATTTGATTCATTTCCAGTTTCTGGCATGGAAGACATTCTGAATTTTTCTGTGAGTTTCTGGTAAATAGCTTTTTGAACAATAGACTGAATAGCATGCTCTGAATTTAATTTGCTTTTGTAGCAGCGGACTTTATCTACTGTGATTTTTGAATCTTTTTTAAAGAAATCCTGCCAGGAGATGTTGTAAACGCCATCAAAAAGCTGATCAAAATCTTCTGCATAAAAAGATGCCATCTGAAGAAAAATTCTGTCCGCAGTGCGAAGGCAAAGATTGCTTTTGAACATCGCGTTGTTATCGCCTTCAAAAATGACGCGTCCAGGGGCGTTTCCCTTTAATTTATAACCAAGATGTTTAATTTCATTTCCGAGAATTTTTTCTGCGCCAACGGCACACAATGCGACCAATGTATTCATAGGGTAAATGTAACATTTTTACAATTTTTGCGAAAGTGTCATTTTGACATTTTCGCAAAAAAATGTCATTTTGCGGAGAATTCTTTTAGTGTGCGATTCCTCGGATTTCTTCTAGCGTTTGAATTCCCTTGCGCTGCATATATGCGGAGATTCCGTCGATACATTCAATCATTGTGAGCGGATTCGCAAATGTGTTTGTTCCGACTTCAACAGCAGTTGCGCCAGCCATAATAAATTCTATGACATCTGACCAAGTTGCGATTCCACCGATAGCGATGATTGGCACTTGTTTTTCTTGCGGAAGAGATTTTATTGCCTCGTAAAGTTCGTAGATTAATCGGACTGCAATCGGGCGGACTGCTGGACCACCAAAGCCTGCCTTGATTTTGTCAAAAACTGGTCGGCCGGTTTCAACGTCAATAGCGACACCTTGAAAAGAATTGCAAAGGCTGATTGCGTCTGCGCCGGAATTGATGCAGGCTAGCGCAACTTGATTTAATTCTGGTGATTGAGGTGTTAGTTTTACCCAAAGAGGCTTTTTTGTTACGGCGCGGACTGCGCTTACAACAGTATTTGCGGAAGAGCAGCTCATTCCGAAAGCGGCTCCGCCTGCGCTTACGTTTGGACATGAAATATTCAGTTCGATTACAGGAACTTGTGTTTTTTCAAGAAGTTTTGCGCCTTCCACATAAGTTTCTAGGCTTGAGCCCGAAAGATTTGCAATTGCGACTGGTTTTAATTTGAGCATTTCCGGGAGTTCGTGTTCTATAAAATGAGGAATTCCTGGATTTTGCAGACCGATTGAATTCATTAAACCGCTTGGAGTTTCCCAGACGCGGATTCCGGAATTTCCTTGGCGCGGTTCAAGGGTTAGGCCTTTTGATGCGATTCCGCCGAGTTTATTTACATCAAAAATTGGTGCATATTCTGTGCCGAACCCGAATGTTCCAGAAGAGCCGATGAGCGGATTCTGAAAACTGATTCCATTTATATTTACGGATAAATCCGGGGTTTTAGGGGCGGCGCCCTTAGGAGATGGGGTAGGAGGCAACGAAGTGCCGACGAGGGGCAGGCTTGCCCCGGTCAAATTTGGTTTTATTCTTGAAGGTTCTGGTTTTGGAAATGAAAGAATTTTTGAGTCGAAAACAGGGCCGTCTTTGCAGCAGCGGAGATTTCCTTTTGTGGTCGGGATTACGCAGCCAAGGCAAACGCCGACACCACAAGCCATTCGGGATTCCATGCTGAGCCAACATTGAACTCCTGCGGCTTCGGAAATGGTTTTGATGTAATTTAGCATTGGGGCCGGGCCGCACGCGTAAACGGCTGAATATCCGCCTTGTTTGATTTTTTCGGCGTCGATTGCGGCTGTAATCATTCCGTGGATTCCAACGGTGCCGTCGTCTGTTGTGATTATAAGATTTTCAGGGTGAATATTTTCTAGGCCGTAAGAGCCGCTTTTGAATGAAGCGATGAAATCGTAAGATTTTGGGGGAAGTGATTCTGCAAAATTTGCAACTGGAGCTACTCCGATTCCGCCGCCGGCAATCAGAACTTTTTGGGTGGATTTTTCGTTGTGTGAAGTTGCAGGGCGCGGGAAAATGTTTCCAAGCGGACCGAGAATTTGGATTTTTTCATCTGCGTCAAGAGAGCAAAGTTCTTTTGTGCCTTTTCCTTTTAAAAGGATGAGGAAAGAAATTTGTGCGCCGCACGAAGTTTTTTCTGCGTGGAATACGCTTATCGGGCGTGCTAAAAGTTGCTGGCTTTTTTCGGAACGAAGCATGAAAAACTGACCAGGAAGTGGCATTCGCGCATTTTCGCCGATTGTGTTTATTTTTAGGCAAAATACGGAACCTTCTGGTTTTGCGCCGGATACGGTTTCGCAAGAAGCTGTTGTTCCGGTTGTAAAGACGGGATATGGAATGCCGTTGCAGTCAGTGATTTGTTTCATTTTTTTCAGTTTCCTTAAAATCGATTTTTGAGAATTGTAAAAATTATACTACAAATATAATGTTTCTTGAATATAAGGCAAACTTTAAAATTTTGGTTGCAATAAAATCTTTTTAGAAGCGAAGCCCGAATCTTACCGACGGATGAAGGTCAACGGAATCTGAGAACGAAATTGTTCCAAAGTTATTGTCGCGGACTTCGTTGTAAAATGCGGTATCGTTAAAATCTTCAATATGAAAGTCAAAAACGCCAGAAATAAATGCTGAAAATCTTCGTAGTGGTTTGAATTCCAGGGAAATTCTAGCTTCTGGAACAAAATTAAACCGATGATCGCCGTTTTCGATGTCTGAAAAAGCCCAAAGAAATTTTCCGTTAATTGAAAAATCCAGAAGTGTGCGGCTGATTAAAGTTTCTTCGTGTCCGATTCCAAAATTTAAGTTAATCGATTTTCCTAAGTCGCTTAAAGATTGTCCGGTCAGAACCGAACCATGCATGCGGCGGCTTCCGACTCTTATTCCGCCTTCAAAAAGTCCGTCTGTGTCTACAGAAATTTCTGGCAGAATGCGGAATACATCTTGCTGTTTTAATTTTCCGGTTTTCACAAGAGTTTTTGTTATTTTGGAATTATTTTTGACTGCGGAAATTTTTTCTTGTCCAAGAGTTTCTTTCCCGACTGTAAATGTGTAGGCAATTCCTTTGTGCGGATAAACGTATTTTTTAGGGCAAATTTCTATCACATATCCTTCAGCATCGTAATGTTCAATTTTTAGCGGAATTGGCGTTGGAAGAATGCTATCTTTGTAAATCACAACGGAATAACTTTGGCTTGAAGGAAATCCGATTACAGTTCCTGTTGGGAATGGCACTGCAAGAATCGGGATTTTTATGCTTTTTATTTTTGGAATTCCGTCTGCAATTTTTAGAACCATATTTCCATGGCAGTCAAAAATTGCACATTCATAAGCGCCATGAATTACAAGGCGACTGCTTTTTTCGTCTGAAAAGGCTTTGTTTTCTTCAAGTGCAAGCAGCCAGCTTAAGTAATTTGAGCAGCAATGCATATCAAAAAACGCAAATTCTGAATAATCAAGAAATCCGCCAGTGCTTTTGTTGATTGATTTTCCGATTGTGGCAAAAAGTCCGCGGTCTTTTTTTGTTTCTTTTTCAGTTTGTGCATTTTTTTCAGGTTCAAGATTTTGTTCTTTTTGGGCAGAATTTTCTGTGTTTTCAGATTCTTCTGGATAAATTTTGTAAAAAATTTTTTCAGCTTGTTCTCTAAGGCTGATTGTTGCGTCGTAGTAGTCATTGACGGTTGGATATAAACTTGAAAGAAGTCTTGTTACAAGAGAAGGAATATATGTTCCGGTTTTGAACGGATAATATTCGCGGTGCATGATTTGCGAAAAATATTTGTTTACTTTTGGAATATATTCATCTGTGTAAATTTCCGGATTTGTGTTCCAATAATTTGCAAAAACTTTTGATTGTCCAAATTTTCCGTAATTCCATTCCTTTTTTTTGTTGTTGATTTTTAGTGGAACGGTTGGAACTATGTCTTCAGGATTTATGATGTTCCAGATAAAATTGTATTTTGGGTCAGAAACTTTTTCCTGCTGGGAAACATTTGGAGCGGCAAAAGTGTAGACGTAGATATTTTCTGTGTCAAAATAACCTTGATCGGCAAGCTGGGCTCCAAGAAGATTTGAAAGCGCAGCTCCTCGGCTATGCCCGGTAATTAAAAAATAAGTTGTGTCCGGGTCAATTTTTCTTTTTAAAAGATAATAAATTAATGCTTTTTGAATTAATGTCTGCGTTCGGAAAAATCCTTCGTGAATCAATGTTGGTTCGTGCGTTGAATCTGCTACATTTGCATTGGAAATCCATTCCGGCGCAGAATATGGTGTCCCTCGGATTGTAAGAAAAATCAGCGTGCGTTTGCCTTTTGCGCTGTTGATTTCTTTTGATGCGATGCTGAATGCGGCTTGATCTTTTTCTAATCCTGGAGTTTTGTAATCAAGTTGATAATGAAATTCCATGTTTTTTTCTGGGACGCCTAATTTTTTGTAGACATTTTTAAGCTGGTTCAAGTCCGGATCAGTTTTTAGGTTTACGTAGGAAACTTCTGAAAGGGCGGCGGAGATTTTTGCAAGTCCATGATTATAAACTGAAGGAGAATTTCCGCCGAACCAATGTTCATTCCATTCAAAAGGAATTTCTACTGGCGTTTCAAAGCCGGTTTCTTCAGAATTTATTGGAAGAATTACAGTTTCTGCGGCAACAATTAATTTTGTCAGACAAAAAATAGAAAATACAAAAATATTTTTTTTATTTAGAAATTTCATTTTTTTCAACATTTGGTTTGATTTTGATTTGTTAAAGGATTTTTGTTTTCCCGGCGTTATTTTTTGCCGGGAAATATTTTCCTAAAGATTCGCTTTTGCGTTCAACAAGTCATTTTTGCTGAAAAGTGCGTTCTTTGCGGCTGAATCAGCAATATCAGCAAGACTCAAAGAGCCTGACTCGCGTTTTTCTGCAAGGTCTGAATCTTTTTTCCATGCACAAAGAATTCCGCGGCTTGAATTTACTGTTCCTCCGCATCGGTCAAGCAATGTTGCGGCGATTCTTGCAGCTCCGCCTTGTGCGCCATATCCTGGAATCAAAAAAAATGTTTCTGGATATTTGTCGCGGAGTGCGCGTGCGTCTTTTTCCTGTGTTGCGCCTACAACTGCACCGATTGGCCCGTAAGTCTGCTCTGTATAATTTGCCTTGAATTCATTGTTTATGCTTGCAATTTCATTTCCGACTCTTTCCAAAAGAAGCCCGCCGGATTTTAGTTCCTGATGTTCAATATCTGTCATTCCTGGATTCGAAGTGCAAAGCAGGACAAATGCGCCTTTTCCGCCTTTTTCCGGGAATGCGTAAGTTGTAAAAGGTCTTAGGGTGTCAAAACCCATGTAAGGATTGATTGTAATAATATCTGTCTCAAAATCACCTGAAAAATGAGCGCGCGCATAGGCATCGGCGGTTGCGGCAATATCTCCGCGCTTGATGTCGCTGATTGCAATAAGTCCGGCGTTTCTGACAGCCTTTAAGGTTTCAGCGTAAACTTTCATTCCTTTTAAGCCCATTGCCTCATAATAAGCGATTTGAACTTTGCAGCAGCAGGCACTTTTGTCATTTACAATCCGGCGGATAATTTCTTTATTATAAGCAAGAACTGCTTCTTCCGGAGAGCCAACAGCTTTGATAACTGATTCTGGAAGATACGATGGATCTGTGTCCAAGCCAACACATAAAGGACCTCGTTCTGCGGCGAGTTCTTGTAAAATCTGCATATTATGTTTTTTAATCATGAAATTAGTATAATGTTTTTTTCTAGGAAATTCTATTTGTTACGGCGCGACGGACTTCTTCCGCATATTGCAGCATATTCAAAAAAAGTGCAGTTATTTGTGCATTTACAGAATTTATCGAAAATTTTGGTTTGCTTTTTTTATTGAGGTTTGAACGTGCTGTGGCGGCGGTGCGGATTTTGTTCCATTCTGAAAAGATTTCTGGAATAAAAGTGATTGTAATCGAAATCAACATTGCGGAATTCAGTTTTTTGAATGAAGGAATTATTTTACATATTTTGTTTTCTACGCCGCAAAGCGTGTCCATGATTTCAAGCTTGGAAGTTGTCTCAAAAACAATTAACGAAAACAGAGCTGTTACAAAAAATCTGAAAGTATAAAGCAAATCTGAAAGAAGCGCGCTGTAATTTTTGGAAAGAATTGAAACTGAAGAAAAAAGAATTGTAATCCAAAGCAGAAATCTTAACCGAATCAGACTTTTTAAAGGCGTTTTTGCAAGAAAAAAGAAAACTGCGGTAACCAAAAAATAAAAAAAAGTCCGGAGCCACGGAATGTACTGAATAAAATTTTCGTTTTTAAACCAAAGCGGCGAATTGCTGAATGTCCGTAGAGTTACAAATAGCATCAGAATGATTTTTATTCCGCACGGAATTTTGTGTATTATTGAATTTTCATTTCTGTAGCTAAAAATTGCCGGATTTTTCTTCATTAATTGCTCCGGCTTTCTTGTGGGCTTGTTCCCCAAAAGAGGTCAGAAACGGATTTTGGATGTGCCAAAGGATTCCTGATTCCAAATTTTTCAAGTTCAAGTTTTAAACCTTCTTCTGGAGTTCCAGAAAATTTGATTTCACCTTTGTCAAGAATTACAAACCGGTCGGCTAGCCCCAGAATTTTTTCAAGTTCATGGGTAAGAACGATGACCGTCTTTTTTTCATTTTTCAGTTTTTTTAAAATTTTGCAGACGCTTTGAACGCCCGGAAAATCAAGATTTGCGAACGGTTCATCAAAGATAAAAACTTCACGGTTCATTGCAAGAATTCCGGCAACCGCAAGCCGCCTTTTTTCTCCGCCGCTCATTTGTCTGGCTGGGGCAAAACGTCGCTCGTAAAGCCCGACAGATTTTAATGTTTCCTCGACTTTTTTTTCTATCTCTTTTTTTGGAATTTTTTGATTTTTTAAGCCAAAGGAAACGTCTTCAACAGGAGTTTCGCCTAAAATCTGTGCATCCGCATCCTGAAAAACCAGCCCGACTCCCGATTTTGGCGAAAGAATTTGTCCGCTTGTCGGTTCATCAAGCTGCGCAATCAATGACATAAGAACGCTTTTTCCAGAACCATTTCTTCCGCAGATTACAATAAATTCTCCAGCGTAAACTTCCAGGGAAACGTTGTTTAACGCAACGACATTTGAAAATTTTCGGGAAACATTTTTTATCTGAAGAATCGGTTCTGTCATTTTTTATGCCAAATAATTTTTTACAATTGGATAAAGTTTTTTAGCAAGCGGAATCATAATAATCAGCTTGATAATATTTCCTGGAATAAAAGGAATTAAAACATAGCTCAAAACTTTTGACATTTCAAGGTCTGGTTTTACGCGGTGAAATCCAGCAATTCCAAGCGCAAAGCAAACGACCGTTGCAACAATTGCCGCAAGAGCAAAGAAAATCCAGTTTAAGATATTGGTTTTTGCGGAAAATTCCGTTGAAGGCGCATCTGATGGATTTTCTGCCGGAATTTCTTTGTAAGGATTTTTTACAAGAAAATGGACAATTAGTCCGCCTGCAAGTGCTGCAATCATATAGCCAACAAGAAATCCTCCGGTCGGACCGTTTAAGATTTTGTCAAATCCGCCTTTTCCGGAAAAAACAGGAAGCCCAAAACTTCCCAAGACAAGAAAAATAAAAACTGAAAGCGTTCCGTAAAGCGGGCCAAGAATAAGTCCGCTTAGCATTGCCATCATATCTTGAATTACGATCGGAACTCCGCCGGCGAGCGGAATTTGAATAAAACATCCTGCGCAAACAAAAGCGGCAAACAGAGCAACAAGAATTGCGCGTTTGCCGATGGAATTTGATTTGTTCATAATTGTTAACCTCTTTATTTATTTTAGGGTAACAATTATGAAAGTTTTGGTCAATATTCTGTTTGCTGCGATTTATTTTTTTAGCAATGCGGCAAAAGGATTGTAAGTTTCGCCGTCAGAATCGTTGTGGGTGCTGAAATATTCGCTAGCTTCTTCATCCTGTTCGTTTGATGTGCTTGGAACAAGAGAAATTCTGTGGTTTGCGGCATCAATTTCTTTTATGACAACAGACATTTCCTGGCCAACGCTGAATTTCTTTTTAAGATTTGTGTTTCTGTCAACGCCGAGCGCAGAAATGTGAACAAGTCCGTCAATTCCGCTTTCAAGGTTGATGAATACGCCAAAATCTGTTACGCGGGAAATTTTTCCGTCAATTTTTTGTCCTTTTGAAAAATGTTCATTTACTGTTTCCCAAGGACTTTTTATCAATGCTTTTGTGCTGATTGAAACGCGTTCTTTGCTCCAGTCTGTGCTGATTACTTTTGCGGTTACTTCCTGGCCGACTTCAAGGACTTTTGAGATGTCTGTTACGCGGTCCAAAGAAATTTCTGAAATCGGGAGCAACGCCTGGAATCCATCGATGTCAACAAATGCTCCGAAAGACTGAAGGCTTTTTACAGTTCCGGTAACAATTGAGCCGACTGCAATTTTCTGGCTTAATCCCGAAAGTTGATTCTGGTGCTCTTCTTCAAGAACTTTGCGGTTTGAGACAACAAGCTTTTTTCCGCCGTCTTTGTATTCCTGGATTATGAAAGTAAGTGTTTTTCCTATAAAGTAAGCTGGTTCTTCTTTCTGGCGGAATCCCATCTGTGAGTAAGGACAGAATGCGCGGGAAGAGCCAACTGTTACTTCAAATCCGCCTTTGATTTCTTTTTCAACGTGACCTTCCACAGGAATACGATTTTTGAATGCGTTTTCCAGCATTGAATCGTCTGCGGATTGTCCTGTGATTTTAGTTGTAAACCGGTTTTCACCGTTTTTTTCACCAAGGTAGAATGCTTTGATTTTGTCGCCGACTTTTACAGAGATATTTCCGTCTGAATCTGCGAATTCTGCGCTGGAAATAACGCCTTCGCTTTTTGCGTTTAAATCAATAAATACTGTGTCGCCGCTAATCTGCACGATTGTTGTTTCAATTTCTTGTCCTGGAGTCAATTTTTCAAACATATTTTTTTCCTTCTTATTTGAGTTCTTTTTTTATCGGTTTTGCTTCAAACAAGCTTCTTGTGGCTTCGTTGATTCTTTTTGCTACAATTGGATTGTTCATTGTGTAAAGATGAACTCCATCCACGCCGTTTGTTACAAGGTCAGCAATCTGGTCGATTGCGTACGCGATTCCTGCGTCTCGGATTGCTTCCGGCTCATCTGCGTAGCGATCCATCATCCGCACAAATTTTTTTGGTAAAACTGCGTTTGTCATGCTGACCATTCGTTCAATTGATTTTTTATTAGTTGCCGGCATGATTCCTGCTTCAATCGGAACATTTATTCCTACAAGCTGGCAACGTTCAAGGAATGTGTAGAATTTTTCGTTATCAAAAAAAAGCTGGCTCAAAAGATGTTCGGCGCCGGCATCAACTTTTCGCTTTAAATTTTTAAGGTCATCAATCGGGCCTGCAGAATTCGGATGACATTCCGGGTAACAGGCTCCCATGATTTTGAATCTTTTTCCGTCTGTGCGTTTTTCGTTGAATTCACGGATAAATTTTATCAAATCGCTTGCGTAAAGAAAATCGTTTGCTGGTTCACGTCCTTCGATTCTGTCGCCACGGAGCGCAAGAATATTTTCAATTCCGGCTTCCTGAAACTGCTCCAGCACAAATTGGGCATCCTGTTTTTTCATGTTAATGCATGGCATATGAACCGCACTTTCTACTCCGCAGACATCCTTGATTCTTTTTGCAATGTTAAGCGTGTTCTCGCAGTTTTCGCTTCCGCCTGCACCGTAAGTTACACTGATAAAATCCGGCTTGATGTCGCTTAACTCTGAAAGTGTATGATAAACTGTTTCGATATTCATTGTCTTCTTTGGAGGAAAAACCTCGAAAGAAAAAGCTGTTTTTTCTGTTGAAATAATCATATTTTTAATGTAACAGATTGAAAGAAATTAAAAAAGTATTTATTGATTGTTGCAATGAATTTGGCATTTGGCATTTCTGTTGTTATAATAGAAATGAGTAAAAAGTAATTTTTTTATAGAGGAATTTATGACAAGAGAAGATGAGATTGCTGCAAAAGCTGTGCGCCTTTCAACATTAAAGTCGCTTAAAGTAAAAAAAGAACTTAGAATTAAACAGATAAAACAAGAGGCTGAGGAAAAAATCCGCGAAGTTAATATTCAGTATGCGGATGATCCGGAGCGGCTTAGGGCAAAATACGCGGCTGATGATTATGCGCGTTCTGAAAAAGCTAGAAAACGCGCTGAAAAACGGATTGCCAAAGAAAAATCTATGAACGAGCGCGAGCGAAAAATCAGGAAATATACGCTTGGGGAAGAAATTTTCAGTTCAGTTGTGCAGGGAATCGGAGCTTGTCTTTTTATTGCGGCAACGGCTTTGCTTAATGTTTTGGCGTTGAATAATGTTCCTGGAAAATCAAAAATCGTCTACATTGTTCTGTTCAATTGTTTTGGTTGCGGAATGATTTTGAATTACATTTTTTCAGTTTTAAATCATGCGCTTACAAATTCGAATGCAAAAGAGGTTTTTAGGCGTTTTACAAGAATTTTTATTCTTTTTGTGATTGAGTCAACCTATCTTGTTTATTCGTTTGCGGCTATCGAGGGCGGAACAATTTCCTGGGTTTATGGAATTATTGTCACTGGAATTGCTACGGTTTGCGCTTTGGTTGCTATGTTTCTTTACGCAATTGCCGGAAGTCGTTTTGAAACTGCAAATATTGTGTTCAATGCGGTTTTGGGTTGGGGAGGTTTGTTCATTTGCGCAAATTTGTACCACGCAATCAGAAAAGAAAGTTTTGCAATGCTGATTGCTTGCGGAATTTTCTACACAGTTGGACTCGTTTTCTGTTCAATCCGCAAAGTTAAGTTTATGCACGCAATTGGTGATTTGGTTGTTCTTGTTGCGAGCGTTTACTTGTTTTTCTCATATTTTTTAATGTATTGATTATTTTTCTGAATCGTCCGCGATTTTGTAGTTCCAGTTGTGCTTTGGGTAGCGGCCTTTCATTTCTTTGCAGATTTCCGGCCAGGTTGAATTCCAGAAATTTGCAAGGTTATCGGTTATTTGCAAAGGTCGTCGTGCCGGCGAAAGAAGTTTTAGCAGAATTGGCATTCCAAGAATTTTTGGCGTTTCAAAGCAGCCAAAAATCTGCTGGATGATTATTTCTAGAACTGGACGAATCACGAGCTTTGTTTTGTCGGTTTCGGAAGATTGCATTTTGTAAAGAATTTTTCGTTTTTTTCCGTTTGGAAGCTCAATTTGAGTTGGAACGTTTTTATCAATTTCTGCGCCATCCAAAAACCAATAAAGCGCATCAAAAACTGTTTTTTCCTGGATGGAATTTTTTCCGCCTAGAAAAGGCAAAAGCCATTCGTTTATATTTTTTTCCAGATTTGATTTTTCTGTTTTGTCTTGAAAATTTTTTTGCTGGGCATAAAATTTTGCACGCAACAAAAGATTTTTCGTTTCTTCATTTTGGGGAAGCGTGTCAAAACCTTTTTGCTGGACTTGGGAGCAAATCGCCGCCGCAAAATCGTTTGGTTCGGGTTGCAGTTTTTTTGTTGAAAGCACGATTTTGCCATAGACGGTGATTTGATTTTTAAAGATTTTTCCGTTCTTCAGGAAAATTTCAGTTTTTGTTTCTACGTGTTTTTTCAGGAAATCTTCAGATTCTGCTGAAGAAAGTTCCAAATATGAAAAAATAGTTCCTTCGCTTGCGCCAGAATCGACTTCCGGGGCGACAATCCATTCTGGAAGAATTGCCGAGCGTTCGATAATTTCTTTTTTTAGATGTGCGATGCGGGCGTTTGGAAATTGGTACAATCCTTTTGTTTGCGTTTGTTTTGCGATTCGGTCGGGGAAACCGGCTAGAAGTGCGGTGGCTTTTGAGAGCGGAAAGGATTGCGTTGCGTTGAATTTTTGTTGCGGTGGCAAGGAATTTATGCGGCGGTTAAGATTTTCTAAAAATCGTTTTTGGATTTCTGGCGAAGATTTTGCGTAATTTGAAAATTCCAATGCGATTTCAGGATGGCCGCAAAGCGCAGAAATTGCCAGCCGCGGATGAATTCCTAGTTTTAAGGCGGCTTTTCCAGTTTCGGTTATTGTTCCGGTTTTCGAAAGGCAGCCGATTTCCTTTAAAAGTTTTGAGGCTTCATTCCAGGCTGCCGGATTTGGCGCGGTAAGCCAGTTTAATTTTGATTCATCTTGAACGCCCCACAAAGCACATTCCAAGACCAGGGAAGTTATATCAGAACGCAAAATTTCTGGCTGGGCATTTTGTTGAAGAATGTCATTTTTGTTCCAGAGCCGGATGCATTTTCCTGGTGCAAGACGACCGGCGCGGCCGGCACGTTGTTCTGCTGAAAAAATACTTTCGCGTTCGGTCACAAGATGTTCCATTCCGAGCGAAATATTTATTTTATTTAGACGTGCCCATCCTGAATCAATTACGGTTTTTACGCCAGGCACAGTTATAGAAGTCTCTGCAATTGCGGAGGAAAGAATTATTCGGATTTTGTTGCTGGGTTGCGGTGAAAGAATTTTTTTCTGCTCATTGAAATTTATTGAACTGTGAAGAACAAGGATTTCTGTTTCATCCGGCGGAAAATTGTATTTTAAAAGTTCATTTTGAACTCGCCGGATTTCTGCAATTCCTGGAAGAAAAACAAGAATTGTCTCAAATTTGTTTTCATCTTTTAAGATTTTAAATTGCTCAAAAACAGCTTTTGCCGGCGAAATATTTCCTGCGTATTCAATTTTTACCGGAAATTGCCGCCCTGGAATTTTCATGATTGCCGCAGGTTTTTGCCCGGTTCCCAAATATTCGGCAAGAGTTTTTGTTTCAATTGTAGCGGACATTACAATCACAAAAAGGTCGTCTCTAAGTTCCATCGCTTCTTTTAGAAATGCCAGCGCAAGGTCGGCGTGAATTGAGCGCTCATGAAATTCGTCCAGCACAACAACGCTTACTTCTTCCAGGCTAGGATCAGACTGAAGTTTTTTTGTAAGAATCGCTTCTGTCAGAATTTCAAGGCGTGTTGAATCTGAAATTTTTGATTCAAGCTGCATTCTGTAGCCGGCAGTTTTTCCTGTTTCTTCGCCAAGAATTTCTGAAATTCTGTTTGCAATCGAAAGTGCGGCGATTCTGCGCGGTTCAAGCATTAAAATTTTTTTGGGAAAAGATTTTAAAAGCGCAATAGGAACAGCTGTGGATTTTCCGGCAGCAGTTTCTGCGGTTAGAACAAGAAAATGTGATTTGGAATTTTTTAAGGTTCCACAAATTTCTTCAAGAAACGGCGTTATTGGCAAATTTTGAATTTCTTTGGGAAACATACTTAATTTTTCTTGATATATTTTGACTCAAAATCTTTTACGGGCATTGGTCGCGCAAAATAAAATCCCTGATAATAATCAGTTCCCATGTCCTTTAAAAAGTCAACTTGCTCTTTTGTTTCAACGCCTTCGGTGATTACTGGCATATTAAGCCGTTTTGAAAGTTTTATGATTGAATGAAGAATCTGGATTGAGCGTTCCTGATTTTTTGTTGCCTGAAGAAATGCCATGTCAATTTTTAATACATCGAATGGAATATCTTTTAGCATATTAAGTGATGAATAGCCGCTTCCAAAATCATCCATTTCAATCTGAAAGCCGAATGCGCGCAATTTATTTATAAGAATAAGCTGAGCCTTTAAATTCATAAGGATTGCGGATTCAGTTATTTCAAGCTTTAGATTTTTTGGGCTTATGTCGTATTTTTTTATCAAATCAACAAAAGTTTTGTAAACATCGATATAAAGAAAATCTTTTGGAGAGATATTTACGGAAATGTACATATCGTCAATTCCGTTGTTTTTCCATTCTTTTAGTTTTTGTGCGGCGCAATTCCAGATAAATTGGTCAAGATTTGTAATCAAACCTTTGCTTTCAAAAATTGGAACAAAATCGTCCGGGCGCATGATTGAATTGTCTGGATGATTCCAGCGGACAAGTGCTTCAGCTCCATAAACATTTCCGTCATTTTTGACTTGTGGCTGCAAATACATTTGAAATTGATTGTTTGCCAATGCTGAAGGAAATTCGCCTATAAGTTGCTGTTCGTGTATTATTACGTTGCGGATGTCGGAATTGTAATACACGATTTTTGACTGCAGATTTCCTTTGATTGTCTTTAATGCCATAAAAGCCCGGTCGCACATAAGCGAAACAGGCATTGAAATATCTTCTATTTCATAAACGCCGAAATGAAAATTTACCGGATAATTTAAATTGCTCGAAACCGTTGAAATTTCTCCAGTATTTTCAAGGAATATTTCTTCATCGAAATTTGATTTTTTTGTAAAAAACGCAAAACGGTCGCTTTCCAACCGCGCAAAAATCTGTTCCGGCCGCGAATATTTTTTTATCGCGTCTGCTATTTTTACAAGAAAATTGTCGCCGGTGGAACGTCCAAACAAATCGTTTATAAGTTTAAAATTGTCAATGTCGCTGCAAATCATCAGATATTTTTCGTTTGGTTTGTTTTTTAAAATTTCCTGGACTTTTTTATAAAATCCGTCACGGTTAAAAAGATTTGTAAGTTTGTCGTGAAGGGCGAAATATTTTTCCTGCTCAAGTTTTTGAACTTCCAGTGTTTTATCGTGGATAATAAAAAACGCGCCCAGGAAATTATTGTTTTCGTCTTTTAACGTCCGCAGCGAAATATGAAATGTAAAATTCTTTCCATTTTTCTGAAGTTCTTTATCTAGGCAGCTTTTTGAAATATTTTTCAGGCTTTCAAAATTTGAACCAAGCGAAAATTCTTTCTGCATATTTTCAAGGCTGAATTCTGCGGAAGAAAATTCGTTTTCCAGAAGACGCATTGCGGAATTTTTATAGACAAGTTCGCCGTCAATGTCAAAAAGAATTACAGAATCGCTCATGTTTGAGACAACTGTCAGAAGCTGAGTTTGAAGAAGTCGTGACGGCGTAAAATAAATTGCGAAAGCGCAAAGCAGAAGAACTGAAATTGCGGTGAAAATTATTGAAAAATCAATTGGGCTTCCAAGGAAAACATAGAAATAATCGCCAAGAATATTGACAGAAACAGAAACCAAAATATTTGTGTATATGAATCTGTACATTTTTGGCGTTGTGACAATTCTGGTGATTATAACTGCGAGCAACAGGCCGAGCACAAGATAACAAAACACAAGATGAGCCTGATAAGGCCATTTCATTGATATTTTAAAAATCTCCTGGGCGTTGTCATTCCAAAACGCTGGAACTGGAACTTTTTTTAATTCAAAAGAATGATGAAGGAAAATGTTCAAGAAAGAATTTGCGCAGTCTAATAATCCGAATCCGATTATAAATTTATCCAGCCATTGAAAACGGTTTTCAAATTTTGTATATTTTTTTGAAAAAATAAAAATTGAAAAAATAAGAATATCTATAAAAATAAAGAAAATTGTGTAGCAGATGTAAGCGACTTTTTCACTTTTTGTGTTGATGATAAAAATGTGGGCAATCGTTATAATCAGTGCGCTTATAATTGATAATCTTAATGGACAAACATATTTCTTAGTGCTGATTTTTCTTGTGAAAAATAAAGCTAAAGCAAGTGAAAATATTGAAAATACAAAGAAATATGTAAACAGTGTTATCAATAAAAAAAACTCCAGCAAAATAAGTGTATGGTTGAAAGGAACCGAATGTCAAGTTATAAAACAGTCTTTTTCCTATAAAATGAAAGGGCTTTCATTTTTCTTGCCTATGAATAAAAATTTGAAGTTATTGGATAAAAATGTTAAGATTTTTTGTTAATTTGGATGTCAAGTTTTATTGCTGGTCTAAAAATTTGATATTCAGGCTGTTAATTTAAAATTAAAAAGAATGGATGTAAAAAAATGAATAAAATTTCGTCATCAGTTGTTGTCAATAAGAATAAGCAAATTGCAATTACAGCGGCTTTGTGCGCGCTTACAATTTTGATGGGGATTCCTGGGCTTCATCTTGGATATATTCAGATTAGTCCTACAATTTCTTTGACAATTATGCACATTCCTGTTGTTTTAGCTGCGATTTTGGCTGGACTTCCGGGTGGAATTGCTACTGGTTTGATTTTTGGGCTTACAAGTCTTGTGAATGCGGCGGCAAATCCTTCGGGCGTTTTGGATCCGTTTTTTGTAAATCCGTTGTGCTCAGTTCTGCCAAGAGTTCTTTTTGGTGTTGTTTCCTGGGGAATTTTTAAGCTTCTTGAATTGATTCCTTTTTGCCCGAAAAGCGTAAATTCTTTGGTTACAGCGATTTTTTCAAGTTTATTTCATTCTTTTGTTGTAATCGGTTCGCTTTATATTTTTTTGAACGGAAAAATTTCTGAGGCAATGAATGGGCTTGGTTATTTTGCGCTTATGGTGATGATTCTTCCGGGGTCATTTTTGGAGGCGATTGCAGCCGGTTTTGTTTGTGCGGTTGTTGTTGCGTCAATCACAATTGTTTCAAATGGAAAATCAAAACTTTCCTCTGAAAGCGATGATGAATAAAATTGATTTGAGGTTTTAATGAAAGTTTTTATTGTTGGAGCAGGATTTACTGGCGTTCAGCTTGCAAAAATCCTTTCCAATGAACGAAATGATGTAACTCTCATCGATAATAACGAAGAAATCACAAGGCATCTTGCGGATCAGATTGACTGCACTGTTCTTACTGAAGACGGAAATAATCTTGAAAATCTAGAAGCGGCGGGAATCACAAAGGCAGATGTTCTTGTTTGCCTTACAGAAAGCGACGAAGTGAATATGATAACTTGCTCGCTCGTGGATGCCGTTTATCCTGATATTTTAAAAATCGCCCGCGTAAGAAATTATGCTTATTATGTGAACACAGCTTCTGCTAAAAAAAGTCATGCTAATACTTTTAGTGGAAAACATCGACCTCTCTACGGAATTGATTTTATGATTCATCCAGATGTAGAAGCCGCGGAAGCAATTGTTGAGGCTGTTGAAAATGGCGCGGTCAGCAATGTCGTGACTTTTGACAACTCGGAAATGCAAATCAGCCGGATTATTGTTGGGGAGGAAAGCGTTCTTGCCGGACACAAGCTCATGGAGCTGCGGGCTCTTACAGAATTGAACATGCTTGTCGCTTACGTTGAAATAAATGGCGAAACTCAACTTGCAGGCGGTTCAACAGTCATGGAAGCTGGCTGCACGCTTGGAATTCTTTCCAAGAAAGAAGATGTTAGCAAAATTATTGAGCTTTGCGGCTCAAAGCAACAGGAATTTAAGAAAATCGCTATTGTTGGCGCTGGAAGAATCGGAACTTTGATTGCGGAAAAAATTATTCAGCCGCAAAAAATTTCTCTTTTTAAAAGAATTGCCGAACGCAACTTTGCTCCAGCGCAGGACATTGTTATAATTGATACGGATTATGAACTTGCAAAAGCTGCTTCTGAAAAATTCGGAAAAACTGCGCGTGTCTTGAACGGTGATGCTTCTGATGAAAGTTTTTTGCGCGAAGAAGGAATTCCAGATTTCGATTTGGTGATTTGCGCGACCCACAACCACGAGATGAATATGGTTGTTGCGGCTTATCTTGAATCTTTGGGGGTAAAACAGTCGGTTTCTCTTGTAAAAGATTCAGCTTTTTCTGCGATTGCGACGAAACTCGGCGTTGATGTTTCAATTGCATTGCGCGATGTTGTTGTTGATTCAATTATGAGCCATATGCGCGGAAAATCCGTAAAAGAAATTCATACGATTGCAAACAGTAATTTTGAGATTATTGAATGTGAACTGAGCACCGCTTCAAAAGTGACAGGAAAATCGATGAAAGAAATTGCCGAACCTGGAAAATATTTTGTTTTGCTGGACCGTCATTCTGGAAAAGATGAATATGAAATCGTTGTTGGCGATACAGTTTTTGCAACCGGCGACCATTTGGTTCTGATTGTAAAATCGGAAGAAGCCTCTGAAGTTCTGGAAGAATTTGGAAACGTTATCGAATAACCGGGTAAATAAATTATGTTTATAGTAGATTTGATAAGAATTCTTTCGGTTTTGCTTGCGATAGTTGGAACAACATTTTTGATTCCGGTTGGAGTTGCGCTTTATTGTGGTGAAACAAATGTTCTTTTGCCGTTTTTGGCTCCAATGCTGATAAGTTGGATTTTGTGCCTGGTTATAACTCTTCTTTTTAAAAAACGAAAAATAACGCTCAATATAAGAAAAACTTACGTTGTTGTGGCTTGTTGCTGGATTTTTACAAGTCTGTTTGGAATGATTCCGATGTTTGCGTCCAGGGCAATTCCAGATTTTACAAATGCTTTTTTTGAAAGTGTAAGCGGATTTTCCACAACTGGCGGAACGATTCTTGGGAATATTGATGAACTTCCCCGAAGTATAAATATGTGGAGATGTCTTACGCATTGGCTTGGCGGAATGGGGATTGTGGCGCTTACAGTCGCACTTCTTCCTTTGCTTGGTGTTGGCGGATTTCAGCTTATAAAAGCAGAGACAACTGGACCGGAAAAAGGTAAAGTTACGGCGAAAATCACAACGACGGCAAAAATTCTCTGGATTTCTTATTTGATTCTTACGGTTTTGCAGGCGATTTTCTTGAAAATTTTTGGAATGAATTTTATAGATGCGTTTGCTCATGCGTTTGCTACGCTCGGAACTGGTGGATTTTCCACAAGAACTGCAAGTATCGGCGCGTATAATTCCACCGCAATCGATGTTATCTGCACAATTTTTATGCTTCTTGCCGGAATTAACTTTAGCCTGTTTTATTTTGCTGTGCGTGGAAAATGGCGCGAAATTTATGAAAATTCAGAATTAAAAGCGTATCTTGGGATTTTTGTATTTTTCACCATTTCTATTGCGTTGTGTATTACGAAAATTTACGGTTCATTTTGGGTTGCGTTAAAACATTCGGCTTTTCAAACTGCGTCAGTAATTACAACGACAGGTTTTTCTACTGTGGATTTTATGGATTGGCCAAGCACGGCTCAATTTTTTATTTTTGTTTTGTTCTTTGTTGGCGGCTGTTCAGGTTCTACTGGCGGAGGTTTTAAAGTGATTCGCTGGGTGATTTTGTTCAAGCAGGTTAATAACGAAATCCGAAAAATTATTCATCCGCATGGAGTTTTTTCTTTAAGGCTGAATAATAATCCGGCTCGAAAGGAACTTGTTTTTTCTGTTGCGTCATTTTTGCTTTTGTATTTATTTCTGATTCTTGTTACAACTTTTGTCGGTTGTCTTGGAAAACTTGATATTTTTACGGCTTTTACAGGAGCAGTTTCTATGGTTGGCAATATCGGACCCGGATTTGGTGCGCTTTCGCCTAGTGGAAATTATGGTTTTTTGCCGGCTTTTGTAAAATGGTGGTATTGTTTTGCAATGCTGGCAGGACGCCTTGAGCTTTATACAATGATGATTTTCTTTGTGCCAACTTATTGGAAGAAATAAAAAAATGGGATTGCCTCAAAAAAGAGACTCACCCATTTTTTTTGATAGATTCAAATTGCTGTCAATCTTGCTGATTTTATTTTTCAACTAGTTTTTGTAAGCATCGTCATGAACGCCGCTGATTGCCCGGCCACTCGGTTCATCCATATTTTTCCAGGCTGCATCCCATTCAAGAGCTTTTTCGGTTGAGCAGGCAACTCCAGCTTCATGTGGAACGACTTTTGCCGCGCTGTCGCTAGGGAAAAGCTTGCTGTAAATCTCGCGGTAGTAATATTCTTCCTTTGTTTTTGGCGGATTTACAGGGAACCGGTTTTCGCGGCGCGCAAATTCTGCATCGCTGACTTTTTCTTCTGTGATTTTTTTAAGAGTATCAATCCAGTTGTAGCCTACGCCATCAGAAAATTGCTCTTTCTGTCTCCAGCAAATATTTTCAGGAAGCATATCTTCAAACGCTTTTCGCAGAATCCATTTTTCAATTCGCTGCTTTCCGTCTGGAAGTTTTATATTCATCTTGTCTGTCGGGTTCAAGCGCATTGCGATGTCGATAAAATCCTTATCAAGGAATGGAACTCGCCCTTCAACGCCCCACGCCATCAAAGATTTGTTTGCGCGCAAGCAGTCGTACAAGTGAAGTTTGCTCATTTTGCGCACAAGTTCCTCGTGAAATTCTTTTGCGTCTGGAGCTTTATGAAAGTACAAATATCCGCCAAAAAGCTCATCGCTGCCTTCCCCGGAAAGAACCATTTTTATTCCCATTGATTTAATTACTCGTGCAAGCAAATACATCGGCGTAGAAGCGCGGACTGTTGTAATATCGTAAGTTTCAATGTGATAAATTACATCCGGCAATGCGTCCAATGCTTCCTGAATTGTAAAATGAACTTCATGGTGAACAGTTCCAATGTAATCAGCGGCTTTTTGTGCGGCAATTAAATCCGGCGAACCTTCCAGTCCGATTGCAAAAGAATGAAGTTTTGGCCACCAAGCTTCTTCTGTTGAATCCGATTCCACGCGCATTTTTGAAAATTTTTGTGTAATTGCAGCAATAATCGAAGAATCCAGTCCGCCAGAAAGCAGAACGCCGTACGGAACATCGCTCATAAGCTGGGCTTTTACAGCATTTTCAAGGCCGACTTTTACTTTTTCAATCACGCTAGGATTTATGATTTCACCTTTTTCATCAGTTGCTTTTGGGTTGTTTTTTACATTTTCATAAGATTCCCAGTCGCGGAAGTACCATCTGGTCGGTTTTTCGTCTTTTGAATAAAAATAATGGCCGTTCGGAAATTCCTCGATTGTCATGCAGTGCCCTTCAAGCGCCTTTAATTCTGATGCAACATAATATCGTCCTTGCTTGTCCCAGCCTTGGTAAAGCGGAATAACACCAATTTCATCGCGTGCGATTAAATAAACATCTTTTTCAGAATCATAAAGCGCAAACGCAAAAATTCCTGAAAGTTTCTCAATCATTGCGGTAAAATCTTTGCCTTCCGCGCAGTATTTTTTATAAAGCGGAATTATAACTTCGCAGTCACTTTGGGTTTTAAAGTTGTATTTTCCTTCAAATTCCTTGCGGATTTGCTTTTGGTTGTAAATTTCACCGTTCACGGCAAGAATAATTTTTCCATCATCGCTAACTAACGGTTGCTTTCCCGAAAGCGGATCAACAATTGCCAGACGCTCGTGGCTTAAAATCGCGTTTTTTCCAGTATAAACGCCCGTCCAGTCCGGCCCGCGGTGTCGAATCTTTTTGCTCATCTCAAGAACTTCTGCGCGAAGCTGTTCTCTAAGACCTTCATCAATCGGCTGACTGCCACTGCTTAAATCAAATGCTCCAACAAATCCACACATATCGTAACCCCTGAATTTATCTGAAGGGCAAAGCCTTGCCCTACGGTCGCATTTCGTTGCGCCCTACCCATTCTCCTAAGGGCTAAGCCCTTAAAATCCTGAATAAAAAAAGACGCCTGTTTAAAACAACTTTTGAAAAAACAAAAATTGCTTTAAACAGACGTCTTTGTCGTTTCTATATTTATAGAAGAAAATAAAAATATAGTCAAGTTTTTTTAGAATTCCACAAATAAAATTATTTTCTGATATAATATTCCCATGAAATCTTCATTTTTTTGCATGCTTAAACGATTGTCGTTGGTTCTTGTCGGAGCTGCGCTCATGGCGGTTAATATAAAAACTTTTGTGCATTCTGGTAATCTGTTTCCAGGCGGATTTACAGGACTCGCACTTTTGATTCAGGAAGCAATTTTAAAATTTGGCGGATATAACGTGCCTTTTTCAGTTTTGGTTTATGGGCTGAATGTTTTTCCGGTTTTGATTGGATTTTTGTGGATTGGCAAAAAATTCACGTTTTATTCAGTTGTGATGATTGTTGTTTCCGGTTTGCTTACTGATTTTGTGCCGGGCTTGTATCTTACTCAGGATGTTTTGCTTTGTTCAATTTTCGGCGGAATTTTAAATGCGGTTTCTATAAGTTTGTGTCTTTTTGCAGGAAGTTCTTCTGGCGGAACAGATTTTATTGCGATTTTTATTGCAGAAAAAACAGGAAAATCAGCTTGGAATTACATTCTTGCGTTTAATGTTGCAGTTCTTCTTACGGCAGGAATTCTTTTTGGCTGGAATGCCGCGCTTTATTCAATAATTTTTCAGTTTGTTTCAACTCAGGCATTGAATGTGCTTTACAAAAAATACGAAAAAACAACATTACTGATTATTACCGACAAGGATGAGGAAATTTATAAAATCATCCACGAAAAAACAAATCACGATGCAACCGTTTTTGTGGGAAAAGGCTGCTTTAAAAATGTTGAACACAAACTTTTGTACACAGTTGTTTCTTCTCAGGAAAGCGGGGCACTTGAAAAACAGCTTCGTAAGGCGGACCCGAACGCATTCATAAACGTCCTTCAGTCAAAAGATATTGTGGGAAGATTCTTCAAACGCGCAAACGACTAGGATTTTGAATATTTTTGACTCATTTCGGAAATCATTTTTATCAATTTATTGTCTAACGTGATGAAAAATGATGTTCTGCGGAATTTTTTGAAAGCAGGTAAACGCAATATTGATTCATGCTTATGCCTTCTTTTTTTGAATCCTCTGACAAAGTTTTGTGCAGGCTTTTAGGGATTCTAAGTTTGAATTGACCAGAATATGATTCTAATTCTTCCGGTTCATTTATTTTTATATTTTGTTCTATTGCGGCTTTGAACCATTCTCGTTTTGCGTCTTCAATGTTTGCAATTGCCGACACAATTGTTTCGCCGCAGGAAAGGCAACCAGGAAGTTCAGGATAACTGGCAACAAATCCGTTTTCGTCTGTATCTGGAAAAATTTCAAGTTTGTAAGGCATTTTCATATATTCTTCTAAAGTTTTCATTTTTTATCCTCCATATTTTGATTTTCAGATTCAACTACGGCTTTTACCATTTTTATATAGGCAATTTTTATAGGTTCATGTTTTGGAATTGTAATAGGATTGCAACCTTCTTTTCGAAAAGTGTAATGACTGCTTCCTCTGCTTGGAGCTGTCATTATATATCCATATTTTTCAAGGATTTTTTGCAGTTCTGCAAAACGCATTCCCTGATTAAGAGATTTTACTTTTAAAAGAAGTTTTTCCCATTGAGCCATATAATTATTTTAAGTGGTGTCATATATGATGTCAAGAGAAATGATATTTTGTTATGCGCAAATGACTAGGATTTTGAATATTTCTGGCTCATTTCGGAAATCATTTTTAGGATAGGTTCACGGGTTTCTTCTGGAAGTTTTTCTAGGGAAGAAATTGCTTTTGCAAATCTGCTGGAAGTGTGGCGCATTCTGTAAAAATCTGTTTCAAATCCTGTTACTAAAAATTCTACGGTTGTGTTCAAGGCTTCTGCAATCTTTACGGCTTTGTCTGCTGTTGGAATTGAGCCATTTGTTTTCAAATAGCTGCTGATTGTGTTTTCATTGATTCCAGTTTTGTCAGCAAGTTCCTTTGTTGTCATCTCAGTTATTTTTATAGCTTCTCTTAGATTTTCAGCAAAAGTCATATCTACATTTTAGAAAAAAATTACCCACAAACTTGCTAAATAAGTAAAATTTTACTAAAACTGATTTAAATGGTAGTATTTTACCAGATACTGTAAAGTGTAAAAACCAAATTTTAACAGGATTCTGATGAGTACGAACATTTCCAAACAAAAACGTGATGAATTGATTTCAAAAGTTAATAAAATCCGTGAATATCTGCTTTCTGCAAAACAGGATGAAAATACAGAAAATCTTCTTTCATATCTTGGTGAAATCACAAAAGAAATAAATGGAAAAAAGTATGGTATTGTTTTTGAGGAACATCGGGAAAAAATTGACGAAATTCTTGAAGAAAACGTTCCGTATTTAGAAAACCAAGATGATTTGTTTGTGGAAAATGGCGGTGAAACAAATTTTCTGATTGAAGGCGATAATCTTGCGGCATTACAGCTTTTGGAAAAAACGCACAAAGGCAAAATCGATGTGATTTATATTGATCCGCCGTATAATACTCAGAATGAAGATTTTATTTATGATGATATTTTCGTAGATTCAACTGATATGTTCAGACATTCAAAATGGCTTAGTTTTATGCAAAAAAGGTTAAAACTTGCGTATAAATTATTGTCGGATTTAGGAATGATTTGGATTTCAATAGATGAAAATGAGTTGTTTGATTTAAAGTTATTGTGTGATGAAATTTTTTCTTCTTCAAATTTTAGAAGTTTGATTACGATTATTGCAAATCCTGGCGGACGTGATTATGGTGGAATTGCGAAAACAACGGAATATGTTTTGATTTTTTCAAAAACTGAAAAATCTACAATTGAAAAAATAAGCTCAGAAGATCATTTTTTCAATTTAAAAGATGAATTTGGTTCTTTTGAACTAAGAGAGTTAAGGAATCGTAATACAAAATTTAATGATAAAAATCGACCAAACTTGTGTTATCCATTTTATGTAAATCCAAATGACATTGATGAACATGGTTTAAATTCAGTTTCTTTGGAAAAAACAGATTTGTATTCTGTTGAGGTTTATCCTTTGAAATCTCAAGGGATTCAGACTGTTTGGAGATGGGGAAAAGAAGAGAAGTCAAGAGAAAATCTTAATAAAAATTTAAAAGCTAAAAAGAAAAAAGACGGAACCTATATGATAGTTGAAAAATATAGGGATGAAAATGTCATGCTTAAAAATATTTGGAATGACAAAAAATTTAGGACAGAAAATGGTTCTCTTCAGTTAAAGGCAATTTTTGGTGATAAAATTTTTAGTTATCCAAAACCACTAGATATAGTTGAAACTTTATTAAGAACGCAACCGTCTTCTTCCACCATTCTTGACTTTTTTGCAGGTAGTGGTACGACTGGTCATGCGGTTTTAAAGTTGAATGCGGAAGATGGTGGACACAGAAAATTTATTCTTTGCACAAATAACGAAAATAATATCTGCCGGGAAATTACTTACGAGCGTTTAAAAACTGTAATTACAGGAAATCGTAATGACGGTTCAAAATATTCAGATGGTCTTGCAGGAGCGCTTAAATATCTAAAAATAAATTATCTTCCAATAAAAGAAAAAATGTACTACGAGTATGCGGACGAACTTTTGGAGCATATAAAAGCACTTGTTGAACTGGAAAATGCTGTGAATCTTGATTCTGAAAAAGCTGTTGCAATTGTGCTTGATGATGAAGAACTTGATGAATTTGTTGATTCACTTGATGAAAATTCTACTTGTAAAAAATTGTATATGGGACACGATGTTTTGGCTTCTGCAGTGCAGGAACGAAAAATAAAGTCAAAAGGAATTAGTATAAATATTGTGCCTGAATATTATTATCCAGATTTGGATTTTTAGAATGCAGTAGGGATAGTAGTACCGCCGAAGGCGTTCGGAGCAGTTTACTGCGACGAATGAAGCGGTAGCGTAAGTGCGCATAGCCCGACGGCGACTTGTTCGCCGGACTGCCCAAAAAGAGGAAAAAGTATGAATATTGAATTGTTGCCTTTTCAAAATGAGGCTGTTCGAAAATTACTGGAAGCGGTTGAAAAGGGAAATCAAAATATTATTTTAAAAAGTTGTACTGGAAGCGGAAAAACGATTATTCTTACGCATTTTATGGCGGAATATTTGAAATTTTATTCAAAAACTGTTTTTGTATGGTTTACGCCTGGAAAAGGAAATCTTGAGGAGCAAAGTAAGCGGAAAATGGATTTGTATATTCATAATTCGCACACAAAACTTCTTGCGGATGTTATGACGAGCGGTTTTGCAGAAGGCGACTGTTGTTTTATAAACAGGGAACTCTTGAATAAAAGCAAAAATAATGCGCGAAAAGAAAGTGAAAACACAAATTTTGATGAATTTGTTCAAAACGCATTGGATGCTGGATTGAATTTTAAGTTAATTATTGATGAAAGTCATTCAAATGATACGCTGAAAACCAAAGAGATTGTTGAGCTTTTTAAAGCGTCTGCAATTATTAGGGCGAGCGCAACGCCGAAAGGTTTTGATAAATCTGCGGAAATTATTGAAATTCCGGAAAGTTCGGTCATTGAGCAGGGGCTTATAAAAAAACTTCTTGTGATTAATGAAGGTTTTGGAAAATTTGATGGAAAAATAGTTTCAGAAAATCAAGTTTCGTTTTTGCTTGAAAAAGCGTTGGAAAAACAGCGTGAATTGCGTTTGAAATTTTTGGAACGAGGCGTGCAGGTAAATCCGCTTATTCTTGTTCAAATGCCGAATAGTTCAGATTTATTGTTTGATTCTGTTTTGGAATGGTTTGAAAATAAAAAAATTACGGTTGAAAATGGAAATCTTGCAATCTGGATGAGTGAAAAAAACAAGAAATCTGGCGGGAGAGGAATTTCGATGCATGAAAATCTCGAAGGAATTGAACAAAATTCCGCTGCGTCAGTTGCGATGGTTTTTAAGATGGCGGTTGCGACTGGTTGGGATTGTCCGCGTGCGCAAATTCTTGTAAAACTTCGCGATAATATGGGCGAATCTTTTGAAATTCAGACTTTTGGGCGTATTCGTCGTATGCCAGAAGCAAAACATTATAATGATGATGTGTTGGATAGTTGCTATTTGTTTACATTTGATGAAAAATTTGTTGAAGGTGCAAAAACTCAGCTTGGAAAAGGTGCATTAGATGCCTCGTTGATTCATTTAAAAGAGGAATTTAAAGATATTGAACTGGTCTCGGAGCAACGTCCAGATATTGAAGATGAAAATGATCCTAAAAAAGCAATAAAATCAATTGTTGAGCATTTTAGGCAAAAATATGAATTGGGTGAAAATTTTGAAAAAAATAAAAATCTTCTGGAAATAAACGGTTATGTTTTTGAAGATTTTATAACAAATTCAACAAAATATGGAAAAATTCATTTGTCTGCACAAACTGATAAACTACAGCAGGTAGATTTTAAGGTTCCTCTGAATACACATATTCATGGGCGGGAATATCATCATCAGATTGGAAGACTTAGCAGCGATATTAGTTTGACATACGAAAAAGTAAATGCGATTGTTCGGCGTTTGTTTTGTAAAGAAAAATTTGGCTTTAGAGGCAAAAAACTTTTGAATTTAGGAATTCGTTCGTTGTATGCGTTTGTAATCAACAATATTGAAAAATTGCGTGAAGATTTTAAATTGGCTATGACCGAACAGATTTGTCAGGAGAGTTTGGGCTTGAATTCCGGGGCTGTTGTAAAGAGAACATTCAAATTTCCGAGAGAATATTTTTTCACATACGATTCTTCTGAAATGTCGCAAAGGATTTACTCAAAGAATGTTTATTCAAATTATCTGGAGTCTGCTGAATATCGTTCTTCCGGCGAAAAAGCATTTGAAAGATTCTGCGAACAATCTGATTTTGTAAGATGGTTCTACAAAAATGGTGACAAAGGAGAGAATTATTATTCGGTAATATATGAAGATAATAATGGAAAACAAAGAGCTTTTTATCCAGATTATGTTCTTGGAACAGAAAAAGGAATTTGGGTTATAGAAACAAAAGGCGGCGAAGATAAAGACGGAAATAGCATGGATATTGATTTGTTTTCAGCAAAGAAATTTGAAGCTTTAAAGCAATATGTAAAAATTTCGCAAGAAGATGGAAGAAATCTTTTTGGCGGATTTGTAAGAAAAGATAACGCTGGAATTCTTTGTATTTGTACAGATGAATATTCAGATAAAATTGCAAGACCAAATTGGCAAGTTCTGGAAGAGGTTTTGAGTTAAGGGAAACTTTCCCTCAGATGAAAATTTGACGAAATTACTTTTATATGGTAATTTAAAAGAAAGGAAATGCCCGATTCTCTGTCGGTCGTCTCCACATATAGCGATAAAGCCGTCCAGTGTGGTGAAACGAAAGGGCGGCTTTACTTTTTACTCGTCTTTATTTTTAAGATAAGAAAGCACTGCTATAACTGTGCAGATTACAGTTGCTACACAAGCAACAACTGCAACGATTCTGTCTGTAATTTTCATAATTTATCTAAGTTTTTCCAAAAACATTCCAATATTTTACAAAAATTCCCTCAAAGTTGTTAAATAAGTAAAATTTTACTAAAATGTATTTAAATAGTATTATTTTACCAGAAAACGCATTTTAAAATATATCGGTGCGCTTTGTTTATTTAATCTATGGGAGATTTTTATGAAAAAGAGTTTAAAAGTTTTTGCGGTTGTCTGTTCAATTGCATTCTTTTTGGGGCTTTCTGCCTGCTCAAATGGTTCTGATTCAGATTCTGGAGAAAATTCTGGCAGCACTTCTGGCGGAAGTTCTGGTGGCACAACAACAGGCGGTACAACAACCGGTGGAGGAACTTCTGGTTCACATACAACTTCGCAGGTTGTAAAAAGCGGTTTGAAGTTTGATTTTTCTAATGCAAAGGCAATTGCGGCGGTAGACAAGGAAAATTCTGGCAGGGCGGCATACAGCATTAATTCGCGAGCTGCAACAGCAAATTCTTCGGTTGACGATTCGCCGCTTTTAAAGATTCTTGAGGACGGAAAATTTGAGTCTGCGCTTACTTTGGCGGACAATGCGAATTTTGCTGATGTAATAGCGATTTATAAATCTCCCCTGGAAGATTTAAATGATGTTTTTATGGTTCTGAATGGTCAAAGTAATTTTTATGATGAAAAAGTCACAGTTGATGAAAACGGAAATCAGACTGGTTATTCGGAACGAGTTTTTAAGACTTTAGGTCAACTTATTTGTATTCACGAAGACAACACGATTGCGGATATTTTGAAAATTAATGATTCAGATTCAGAAAATTCTTGGGATTCTTATCAAAATTACTTGAGTTTGGAAACTGACAAAGGCGTTATGTTCGATGCAGCCGGAAACCTTTATTACATGGCAAGAAAATGGAATTCTTCTGGCGATATGAGCGTAGTTTACAAGTTTGACCCAAAAACAAACGAAATTACAGAACTTACAGCTTCTGTTTCTGGAACAAATTACAGTTCATTCAAGATTACAAAAGATGGAAAAATTATTTTTGTACAAGGCTCAAGGTATAGTTCCGGTTCTTCTGCAGCATTTTTAAGAGCGATTCCTGTAGATGACCCGAACAGTTTTTCTAACATTTATTATTCTTCTGAGGGGACAGAATTGTACAGTTGGGTTTACGATGAAGTAAACGAGGCTATGTATTATGTAATCAGGAACAAAGGATTGTACAAAGCGGAAAGAAGTGGGGATTCTTTTGAGATTGGGGAATTAATGGGAAAGGCTACATTTTCAAGGATAAATGCGTCTGATTATTTTTCTTCAAGTGGTTATACTCATGTTACGAATTGGAAAACAGGAGACTCTTATAGGAAAAATGATGAAGAAATAATATTAAAATTTATTGATAATGGCATCTTAATTCCTGAAAATGTTGTTAAATATATAATAGAATATTGGGCTTCTAATAATTCTTTGAATTATACACGTCTTTCTGTTGATGATGTTGATATTAGATTTGATGTATTTAAAAATATTGAAGGCTATGAAGATATTTATACTGCAACAAAAGGTTTGAAAAATGCAGAGGCAATAAAAGCTCTTGATACATTTAAGCTTCGGAGTCTGCTTTATGACGTTTTTGATTCTAGCCATGGATATTATGGTTATACTAAGAATTATGTAAGTAAATATGGTGATAAATATAACTTTTTGTCGGATGTTCTTTATGTAAAAGATTCTGACACATTGCTTTGTAATAGTGATGAGCCTATAAATAGTGCCACGGAAGTAAAAGGTTCAGAGTATTTTAGAAAAAATGGAGATTATTATTTAGATAATGGACATATTCCTGTATTAACAACACAAGAAAGAAGTGGCTTTTTGTCTGTAGAAAATAATTTCAAAAAATCGGACGGTTCTATAGATTATTCTGCAATTTTAAAAGATGCTTTTTTAAAATGTTACACACATGGCGAAAAAGAATTCAGACTTGACACTTTTAAAGATGATGAAACTTATGGAGCTTTATATTCTGATTTGACAGATGAAGCTGCTTTAGAATGGATTGCGGAAAATGAAGACCGACTGTTTTGTTTTGGAGATGCTTTTTCGGATAACTGGAATGGAAATAAATATGTTCCTGCCAAGAATTTTACAGATTTGTTCTTTGTCAAAGGTACAGACGAACCAGCTTATAAGCAAACAAAGCAATCTGTTTCATATTCTTCATTAAATGACTACACAGTAAATTCTGACGGTTCTTTGTGGGCGCGTTATACAAATACAAGCTCTTCTTGGGGTTCTGACGATAAATATTTCTATTTTGTTCAAATCACAGATTCGGATGGTTGTTTAATCAATGACTTTAACGAAGTAAATCTTCCATCTGGAAAAGTGTCTCAGACTATTGAAGATAATGGTGCTTTGTATATGAAGTATTCTTTGTTAAATTCAAGTGGCGATGAAACTGGCTACCATCAGATTTACAAGGTAAACTTTGCAGATGGCGCTTATGTGAATATGTTTAAAAATGTTCCAAACAGTGAAAGGTTGGAGGTTATTTCTTATTCTGTTGGTGCAGACCGTCTTTATTACAGTGCCGTTCGTGGAACTTCTGTGGAAAACGGTGTTGTAAGCACTGTTACCAATGAATATAATCCTTTGGAAGTTACCAAAAAGCTTAGTGCAATTTACACGTTCTAACAAAAATGCAAAAAAAAGCATCTGTATGGATTTTTCCTGCAGATGCTTTTTTTATCAGAACAATTTTTTATTTTATCTTGAAAGTTTTCTGTAAACGGTTCGTTTTGGAACGCTTGCGTCTTCGCCGAACTGTTCCTTTTTCCATTCTGCGTATTCTGACCAGTTGCCTTCAAAGAATCGTACTTCGGAGTTGTTTTCAAATGCCAAAATGTGGGTGCAGATTCGATCCAGGAACCATCGGTCGTGACTTACAACCAAAGCGCAACCGGCAAAGTCTTCCAAGGCTTCTTCCAGTGCGCGGACTGTCTGAACATCCAAATCATTTGTCGGTTCGTCAAAAAGCAATACATTTCCAGCTTCTTTTAACATCATTCCAAGGTTCAGGCGGTTTTTTTCACCGCCGGAAAGCACGCTGACTTTTTTGTTTTGGTCTGGTCCTGCGAAATTGAACCAGCCGCAGTATGCGTGAGCATTTACTTCCCGAACGCCACCTTCCATTGGTCGGCCTTTTTCGTCAACTGCGCCGAGCTTTATCATGTCTGCGCCGCCACCGAGTGTTTCGTAGACGGTTTTGTTCGGATCAAGCCCGCTTCTCATCTGGTCAACATACACAAGTTTTACTGTTGAACCGATTTTTACTTCGCCGCTGTCTGGTTTTTCACCGTTTGGAAGTCCTGCCGCATCAGCAATCAATTTGAAGAGCGTTGTTTTTCCAGCGCCGTTTGGGCCTACGATTCCAACAATTGCTCCTGCTGGAATATGAACATTCAGCTTGTCAAAAAGAAGTTTGTCGCCATAGGCTTTTGTAAGATTTTCTAAATCTATTACCTGGTTTCCAAGTCGAGGTCCTGCTGGAATTGAAATTTGTGTATCTTTCAGCTGGGCTTTTGATTCCTGAGCCATAAGTTCGTTGTAACGCGAAATGTGTTCCTTGTGTTTTGCCTGCCGACCTTTTGCGCCCATGTGAATCCAGTCCAACTCGCGTTGGATTTCTTTTTGACGTGCTGTTTCGTTTTTGTTTTCCTGTGCAAGACGGGCATTTTTTTGTTCAAGCCAGCTTGTGTAATTTCCCTTGAAAGGATAACCTTCGCCACGGTCAAGTTCAAGAATCCAGCCGGCAACTTCATCAAGAAAATAACGGTCGTGGGTTACGGCAATTACTGTTCCTGGATAATCATGAAGATGTTTTTCAAGCCAAGCGACGGTTTCTGCATCCAGATGGTTTGTCGGTTCATCAAGAAGTAAAATGTCTGGTTTTTGCAGCAAAAGCCGGCAAAGAGCAACACGTCTGCGTTCACCACCGGAAAGCACATCTACAATTTGATCCGGCGGCGGGCAGCGCAAAGCATCCATTGCAAGTTCAAGGTTGTTATCCAAATTCCATGCGTCCAAAGCATCAAGTTTTTCCTGGACTTCGCCTTGGCGTGCGCAAAGTTTGTTTATATCTGCGTCCGGGTCGCCAAACGCTTCGTTGATTTTGTCAAATTCTTCCAGAAGTGCAGTGATTTCTTTTACGCCTTCTTTTACAGTTTCAAGAACTGTTTTTCCTGGAGTTAATTGTGGTTCCTGTTCAAGGTAACCGATTGTGTATCCTGGAGCTAATTTTGTTTCGCCGGAAAAATCTTTGTCAACACCAGCAAGAATTTTAAAAAGTGAAGATTTACCAGAGCCATTTGCGCCGATAACGCCGATTTTTGCGCCATAATAATAAGAAATGCTTACGTCTTTTAAAACAACTTTTGTTCCGTAAGCGCGAGTAACACGATCCATCGTGTAAATAATTTTTTTATCGTCAAATGTTTTAGCCATAAAATGTATTATAATAGAAAAAAGATTAAAATAGAAGAGTTGAAAAGGACGGAAAGATGATTGAAGAACGCCCGGATTTGAATTTGGAATTGAATGTGGAAATTTTTAGGCAATATTATTATTTAAAAGAAGAATTGGTGGAATTCTGCCGCAAAAACAATTTGCAGACGACCGGAAGCAAAACTGAACTTTCCGAACGGATTGCAATTTTCTTGGAAACCAGAAAAAGAACTCGTATCAACCACGAAACACGAAAATCTCAATCTGCTGGCAAAGCAACTTCCAGTGAAATAAAACCGAATAACATAATAGAAGAAAATTTTGTTTGCAGCGAAAAACATCGTGAATTTTTCAAGGAACAGATTGGAAAAAGTTTTTCGTTCAACGTGGCTTTTCAAAAATGGCTAAAGTCGAACGCTGGAAAAACTTATGCAGACGCAATCGCCGCTTATCATCAGATTTTGAAAGAAAAAAAGATGAATGGCAAAGGCGAAATTGAAAAGCAGTTTGAATACAACACGTACATCCGCGACTTTTTTGCCGCAAACAAAGACAAAACGCTTTCGCAGGCGATAAAATGCTGGAAATTCAAAAAAAAACAAAAAGGACACAACAAATACGAAGATTCAGACTTGGCGGCTTTGACAACGGAGAACTAATGAAAATAAAAATAGGAAACTTTGACTGCACGGAATGTTGGGACGGCGTTTTCTACAAGAAACTTTCAGCATTCCCAAAAATAACGGACTGGGAAATTCAGACGGTTTTGGATTTTATTGCCTACGAAAAACTTTACGGTCGCGAATGCAAAATCGAAGCAAGCGACGAAATTCTTTCGAAAATCGAACAGTTCAAATTGCAAAGCAAAACGCGACTTTCCGCACCGGCAAAAATCACCGAGTGCACCGCCTGCCCCACTTACAAAGGCTGCATGACCGATTTTGTGTGCCACACTTCGCCTGTGGAAAACGCGGCAAAAATCTTTGACTGCGGCTCGCTTCTTTCGCCTGTAAAAGCGCGGAAAATGAGCAGCACGGAACTTGCAAAGGAGGCTCGGAACGCAGCTAAAGACCCGGCGGACTATTTTGAATACATCATGTTCGCCTGGGGAAACTGCCAGGCTGGCGACCGGCTTGTAATGGAACGCAAACTTAATCGGTTTCCAAACGAAAAGGACTTGAGCGAGGACTTTACTCCCGGCGTAAGATTTTTCTTTGACTACAAAAAACTCTGCACGCACCCGAATGCAGTTTTTGAAGGCGTTCTTCCACTCAAAATCAAGGACGAAGTGATTTTAAAAGACTGGATTCACGCAATAGTTGTGCCAGAAAACGAGCGCACCGCTTTGGAAAATCACATTCCGCAGAACCTTGCGCAAAAAGTCCACTTTGTAAAAAACAACTGCAAGGACATTTGGGCTTGGTCAGAAAAAGTGTACGAGTTTGTAAAAAGGATTTAAAAAATGACGAATGAACTTTTAGAAAATCTTGAAAAACTGCACACAACGGAACTTGGCGTTGTCCACATAAAACGAAATCTTGGACTTGAAACTGACGATGTTGTTGATTGGTGCAAAGAAAAAATCCGCAGCGCAGAAGAAAAATCAATAACGCGCAAAGGAAAAAACTGGTACATAAAAACAGACGGCTGCACAATCACGGTGAACGCGTACAGCTACACGGTGATTACGGCGCATAAAATGTAAATTTTTTTGCAAAATTTTTAAATAAACTGCAAATTCTCTTTTTTTTATTAACGAAAAATGCTATATTTTTTACAAGGGTTTTATTATGACATTGATTCAAAGTATTCTTTTGGGAATTTTACAGGGAATTGCGGAATTTCTTCCGATTTCTTCTAGCGGACATCTTGCGGTTGTTCAGAATCTTTTTGGGCTTGAAGATGTTCCTTTGCTGTATGATATTTTTTTGCATTTGGCGACATTGCTTGCGGTTTGCATTTATTTCAGAAAATCAATCTGGAAACTTTTAAAAGTTTTTGGGCGGCTGATTGCGCGTCGTTCTGCTCCGGCTGAAACTGATGAAAATGATATTCTTTGCGGAACAGAAGCTCGCGGAAGAAAAACTATTGTTGCGTTGATTGTTTCTACTATTATAACGGGCGCGATTGGCGTGGGAACTAGCAAATTGATTCCTGAACTTTCTATAAAATTTACTTGTGTAGGTTTTTTGGTAACTGCTTGTCTGCTGATTTTTTCTTCTGTTATTGAAAAAAAATCTATTGCAAAAACTGAATCTTTGCCTAAAACAGAAAACAAAGGAATTTCTGTTTTGCAGGCGGTGGTGATTGGTTTTATGCAAGGTGTTGGAACTTTGCCGGGAATCAGTCGTTCTGGTTCAACAATTGCCGGTGCTCAGCTTTGCGGTGTTGAACGTGGTGCTGCTGGAGAATATTCATTCCTTGTTTCGATTTTTGCAATTCTTGGAGCATTCGTCCTGGAGTTAAAAGATTTAGGGGAAGTTTCTTCTTCAATTGGCGTAGGCACTGTGATTGCGGGCTGTTTGTCGGCTTTTGTTTTTGGTTATTTTTCGTTGGCGTGCCTTATGAAAATCATAAAAAAGGGTAAACTTGAATGGTTTGCGGCATATTTGATTCCGGTTGGAATTTTAGGACTGATTTTCTTAAAGTAAAATTTATTTTTCGCCAAGGCTTGCCATTTTAAAATATCCTGTAAGAAATTTATAAAAATTTTCAACATGGCTGTTTTCTGCTTTATTTTTCTTGCAGGTGATTAAGATGTCTCGCTTGCAGTCTGGTTTTGTGATTTTTAAAAGCTTGACTCTTGAAGTATCCAGCGCGCCCCACGAAAATTCCGGCCAAAATCCAATTCCTATGTTCGCGGCAATCATGTTTTTTACAGAGGCCGGGTTGTCGCTTTCAAAAATTATGTTTGGTTTTATTCCTGCGTCAACGCAATATTTGTCGCAAATTGAGCGAAGGTGCTTTGAGCCCAAAAGCGCGATAAAACCCCATTTTTCACAGACAGATTTTATTTCCTCGAATGAAATTTCTTTTTTTTCTTTGAATTCTGGAATATTTGGTACTGCCAGATAAATTTTTTCCGTGCAGACAAAATTTGAATCATCTGATTTTTCTAGTTCTTGCGTTTGCGCGGAAATTTTTGTTGTAATTCTAATGTCGTCCATTTCGTTTTTTTCGTTCTGATGAATTTGGATGTGAAGCTCATCATCGATTTTCTGATATTCAATGATTGCTTCTGTCACAAGCGAGGATGCTGCCAGAACATTCAGATGGATTGTGGCATTTTCAGTTTTTGCCATTTCCCTAAGATTTTCAGGCAGTTCATTCAGGCTTTTTAAAAGCGGTTCTAGTTTTTCGTAAAAATATTTTCCATAAGGAGTAAGAACTATGTTTCGTCCTTTTTGGGAGAAAAGTGGAACTTCCAGTTCATTTTCCAGCCGATGTATTGCCTGAGTTAAAGCCGGCTGCGCGACATGCAGGATTTCCGCGCTGCGGGTTACGTGTTGAGTTTTTGCCACTTCAAGAAAATACCGGAGTTGTGTAAGTTCCATAAAAATCCCTTTGTTATTGAATTTAAAGTTTCTATTTTCAATTATAAATAATAATTAAAAATTATCAATATGATAAAAAAGATATATTGGAAGTTATTAAAAAAAAGCGTTATTTTTATAAACGAAAAGAGGTAGAAAAATGGCTGAAATCTTGGAATCTGTAATGTTAATTTGTTTTGGACTTTCTTGGCCAATCAACGTTTGGAAGAATATTAAAGCAAAAAGTGCGAAAAATATGAGCTTGAAGTTTGTTCTTTTGATAATTGTTGGTTACATTGCAGGAATTGTTGCAAAACTTTCAAAAGGTGCGATAAATTACGTTTTGGTTGTTTATATTCTTAATCTTGTAATCGTAAGTGTAAATGTTGTTGTTTACTTTGTAAACAAGCGTTATGACCAGGCTAGAGCTGCGCTTGTTGAAAACAAGCCTGTTATAAATATGAAAAATGTTGGCTAATTGCCATTCTATTCTGTCGTAAAAAATTGTGCTATAATTCTGGTGGAGTTTTTATGACAGAAACAGAAAAAATGATTGCTGGCAAATTTTATGATTCTTCCGATTCAGAATTGGTTGAACTTAGAGTAAAAGCACATAGGCTTTGCGCAGATTATAATAAAACTTATGAAACTGAAGCGGAAAAACGCTCGGTAATATTAGATGAATTGCTTCCATGTCATGGAAGCAATTTGTATTTACAGGGGCCGATTCAGTTTGACTACGGAAAATTCACTTCTTTTGGAAAAAATTGTTACGCGAATTTTAATCTTGTGATTCTTGATTGTGTGCCAGTTTTGATTGGTGACGATGTTTTTTTTGGGCCGAACTGTTCACTTGTTACGCCAATGCATCCTTTGTTGAATGAAGAAAGACGTTCAAAACAGAAATTTGATGGAACTTTTTATACAACTGAATATGCAAAACCGATTACAATAAAATCTGGATGCTGGCTTGCTTCGAATGTTACGGTTTGCGGTGGCGTAACGATTGGGGAAAACTGTGTTATTGGAGCAGGAAGTGTTGTGACCCGCGATATTCCGCCGAACAGTCTGGCGGCTGGCGTTCCTTGCCGCGTGATTCGCACGCTTTCTGAAAACGACAGCCTTTTTGATTCGCGGAACCGGGATATTTAATTTTTAATAAGTGACTTCACCGTCGTGTTTTAGCAAAGAGGAACTGCTTACATTTTGAATTGACGCAATTTCTTTTAAAAGTTCATCGTCTTTGTCAGATTTTACTTCAATAACAAGGTCGGTTCGATTATTTGCTAAAGAGCAAGATTTTGTGGTGAAATTTGAGCAGTGTTTTTTGCAGACTGAAACAACTTTTTCTTCAAGGTCGTAGCCTTCTCCGCTGACCATAAGAATTTTTGCGGCTTTCGCAACAGGAGCTTTTTCAAAAACTATAAGCGCAACGGTTACAATGAATGAAAGCGCAAACGCAATTTCTGCTTGTCCAGCTCCGGTTATTATTCCACAGGAAATTGACCAGAACAAGAAAACCAAATCCATCGGGTCTTTGACCGCGGTTCTGAATCTAACAATAGAAAGAGCACCGACCATACCAAGTGAAACAACGACATTTGACTGCATTGTAAGAATTATTCCGGCAGTAATAAGATTTATTACTGCAAGTGAAATATTGAAATTCTTTGAATAAAACGTCTTTCTTGTTAAAATTCTGTACGCAATAAAAATATAAACTGAAAATATCGCGGAAATTGCAAAAACAATTAGGATATTTTCTGGCGTCATATCATAACGCGAAAAACCTTCAATAAATGATTTTTTAAAAACGTCTTTAAATGTTGTCATATAAACTCCGTTAAATTATGATTCCTTGTGAATTATATTTTCTGCATAAATAATATTTTGAAAAAGAAGTTTGCCGCAGCAATCCTGTCTGCAAAAGTGATGAAATGTAATCGGGAAGAAGCTCGTCGAATTTTACTTCCATCATATTTAAATCTTTTGCCATTACAGGTCGAAAAGCTGTTGAGTTGCTGAAAAATCCTTTTATATCTGAAGAACTTCTTATGTTTCTGTCAAAAGTTACACGTACATTTCCGGTTTTGTAAATGTATGGAATCCGTTCGTATGCGACAATGCAGACCGGTTTTAAACCTGAATATTGCATTTTTGAGACGAGTTTCTTCAGCAGATATGGTGAATCATTTTGAATTTTCGGGATTTTTCCATTCATTATAAGGTTGCAGTCGGCTTCTGAAAGTTGGCAGCTTGATTTCAATGTTTTTGAATTTTCCTTTTGCTTAAGTTCGAGTGAAATTCTTTGCGCGTTGCAATTGTAAATCCGGATTCTGAATTTTTCGCGCGGATCTGTGCCGTTTTCGTTTTCGTGGTAACAGGTGTTGTATATGTCATCAAAATAGATGCTGCGGATTGAATAAGTTCCGTTTTTTCCTACGTGCGGATCTAACGACAGCATTGCGCTTGCTCGCTTTTCTAAAACAGCAAGAATGACTTCTGGAGAAACATATTTGTATTCATGTCTGTACTTATTCATCATAAAAAAAGTTCAAAAATAGTTATTCCAAAATTAGACTAATATTTTACTTAGAATTTACATTATTTTTTCTTTTTGGTAAATAGGTTTAATTAGATAAACCGAGTTTTTTCAGAAGTTTTTTTTCTCGTTAAGTTAAAACTTGAGGATGGGCGTAAAAATGCATTCGATTTTTATGAAACGATTGTTTTTTTATGAATTCTATTTATAATTTTATTATGCTTATTAAGAGTTCAAAAGTGCGGCGTAGAATAATTTATGGTTTTATGCTTTTTTCTATGTTCTTGTTTTTTATAGCTGCTGCAGTTAATCACATTACAGTTGAAAAATGTAAAAATCTGAATTTGCCGATTTTGTATATTGTTACGGACAATAATAGGCGGATTTCTAAAAAGGAATCTTATGTTGGTGCAAGCTATGTTATGGACGAATTTTATGGAAAATGCAAAATTCGTGGACATGGAAACACGACTTGGGTAACGCGCGAGCTTTATAAAAAGCCGTATCTTTTGAATCTGGACAAACCAGCGCCTCTTGCCGGGCTTCAAAGCGGAAAAAAATGGATTTTAATGGCAAATACGGCGGATAAGGCTGTATTAAGGAATTTTTATGCTGAAAATTTGGCAAAAAATGTGTGGAATAATTTTAAATGGACGCCTTCGAGCCGTTTTATAACTTTGATAGTAAATGGTAAATATAGCGGACTTTATGAGCTTACAGAAAAAGTTGAAATGGAAAACGGCCGGCTTGCGGATTTTTGTGGTCCAGGATCGTTTTTGGCGTGCGTAAATTCGCGAATGGACAAAGAATATAATTTTATCACCAAAAATAATGTGAAATTCAGCATTCGTTCGCCGGAAGCGCCACAGGACGTTTATATTTCTTGGCATAAAATTTTGCAGTTTTTTGAGGACAAAATTTATTCAGGTTTGGATTGGACGGAATCAGAATTGGGAAAATATCTTGATTTTGATTCGTTTATTGACTGGTTTATTATAAATGATTTCTCAAAAAATCATGATGCAAGATTTCAGGCTTCGTGTTTTGTTTATTATGACACTGATTCTGATAAAATATATATGGGACCGGCTTGGGATTTTGATTTGGCGTTTGGGAATGTTTCCTGGGATAATTGTGAAAAAACAGATGGATTTTGGGTTTGTACGAATGGTTGGTATGAGCAGCTTTGGAAACTTGAAAAATTCAGAAAATCTGTAAAAAAGCGCTGGAATGAAAAAAAACAGCTTCTGGCTTCTTCTGATGAGTGGCTTGAGCAGCAAAGTTTTTTGTTAAAAAATGCAATTGATTTGAACAATAGAATTTATCCTTCATTTGGGAAAAGGCAATGGCCGCATACAAAAGGATGGAAAGACCGTAAATCTCATAAAATGGAAATTGAGTATTTTTCAAATTGGATTAAAAACCGTTATGCTTGGTACGATGAGGCTGTAAATCAGCTTTAGGCGTGTTAAAAATAGTCAGACTTTGCGCTGTTCGTTGACTTTGGAATGTTCTTTCCGTTAAAATTAGTAGATTATGGAAGTTTTTTTTGGTATATCAGCTGCTGATGGAACAGGAATTGGACCTGCGTTTAGAATTCCTGAAACGGTAAAAAGGGCAATTCCGCAAAAAAAAATTGATTCTTCGCAAGTTGAAAGTGACTGGAATCGTTTTGAACAGGCGATAAAAACTGTTACAGCTGATGTCTCTGCAAAACTTGAACAACTTCCAAAAAATAAAAAAACTGACATCCAGCGTGAGATTTTTGAAACTTACATTTTAATGCTTGCTGATCCTGTGTTTTTAAAAGAAGTCCGGGAATATTTTGAGGCGAATTTATACAACATTGAATATGCGGTTAATTCCAAGGCACAAGAATATGCTTCTAGACTTCGTAACGCAGGAAATGAATATCTTGCTGAGCGTGCCCAGGACATTACAGATATTTTTGGGCAAGTTTTGAACGAAATGCTTGATATTCATCCGTTTGACATTACGCAAGTTCCAGATGGTTGTGTAATAGTTACAACGACCTTAAGTCCTACGGATACGATTGTTCTTTCAAAGAAAAAAATTGCGGGGCTTGCGCTCACTGAAGGCGGACTTTCTAGCCATGTTGTGATTCTTGCGCGTAATTTTGGAATTCCTACAGTCGTTGGTTTGAATGAAAAAAGCATAAAAAAGAAGATTCAAAACGGCGAAATTATAATTGTTGATACAGAATCTGGTGAAATTCTTGCCGAACCTGATGAAAAAACACTGGCTGAATTTAAGACCAAAATTGAAAATGAAAAAGCTGAGCAAAAACTTCTGGATGAATATCTTGAAAAACCAGCCCGTTCAAAAGATGGTGTTGAATTTAAACTCTACGCAAATATTGGTTCAACAGAAGAAGCTGAAATGGCTGTAAAATGTGGCGCAGATGGAATTGGGCTTTTCCGCACGGAATTTTTGTACATGAGCATGGCCGATTGTGCCCATCATGTTTCTGCACGTGCGTTCAATGAAGAGGAACAGTTTGATGCTTATAAAAAAGTCCTTCAGATTATGAATGGAAAACCTGTGACAATCAGAACTCTTGATGCCGGCGGTGATAAATTTATTAATTCTGTTGATATGCCGCATTTTGAAGAAAAAAATCCGTTGATGGGAATGCGGGCAATCCGTTTAAGTCTGGCTTACCCGCAGATTTTTAAAACTCAGCTTAGGGCTTTGTACCGCGCGAGCATTTACGGAAATTTGCGGATAATGCTTCCGCTGATAACTTCTACGGAACAAGTTGAGCAATGCCTTGAAATTGCAAAAACTGTGCGTGAAGAATTAAAGGCTGACAACATTGAATTTGATGAAAAAGTTCCGATTGGAATAATGGTTGAGACAGCTGCCGCGGCTCTTACAAGCGATTGTCTTGCAAAAGTCAGCGATTTCTTTTCGCTGGGAACAAACGATTTGACGCAATATACGCTTGGTGTTGACCGTGAAAATTCTAATGTGAGCAATTTGTATGATGAGTTTAGCCTTGCGGTTTTGCGTCTTATAAATATGACAATTGTTAATGCAAAAAAAGAAAATATTCCTGTTTCAGTTTGTGGCGAAATGGCTAGCCGGCATGACAGTATTCTTGTTCTTGGCGGAATGGGAATCAGAAATCTTAGCATGGGCTCAAAAATGATTTGCCGTGCGAAAAAATTGCTTTCGCAGTTTACAATTGCTGAGCTTCAGGCAATTTCTTCAAAAAAATTAAACAGACTTTAAAGGTGAAAAATGACAGAAGAAAAAGATATTGACGAAGAAATTCTCGAAAATGATGATGGCGGGCTTGAGGAACGTTTTAATGGAATTGCCCGGAAAAAATATGAAGGCACTCCTCTTCTTGTTATTGCTGGACGCCCGAATGTTGGAAAATCCACGCTTTTTAATCGTTTTATGCAGCGCCGCCTTGCAATTGTTGACCCTACGCCAGGCGTTACTCGAGATCCTGTTGAAGGAACTGCGATAATCAACGGAAAACCTGTTCATCTTATGGATACAGGTGGTTATAAACTTACTCGCAATGTTGGAACGATGGAAGCCGTTTTGGATGATTTGGTTGTTGAGCGTTCTCTTGAAATGATAAAAAAGGCTGATTTGATTCTGCTTTTGCTGGAAGCAGGTCAGATTACCGGCGAAGATGAAGAATTTATTCAAGAATTGCGGCCTTATTGGAACAAAGTTGTTGCGGCTGTAAACAAAACTGAAGGCGGAAGAAACGAAAGCGTTGCGTGGAATTTTGCTCAGTTCGGATTTAAGAAAATGTTTTTTATTTCTGCGCAGCATGGCGATAATATTTCTGAGCTTGCGGAATATTTGACTTCGCGGCTGGATTTTTCAAAAGTAAAAGAAGTTGAGACGGAAGAGCCAATCCGAATTGCAATCATGGGAAAACCGAATACAGGAAAATCAACACTTTCTAACAGATTGACCCATTCAAATGCTTCGATTGTTTCAAATTATGCAGGAACTACCCGCGATACTGTTGAAGGCGTTTTTGAATATGGCGGAAAGAAATTTCAGGTTTTGGATACAGCTGGAATCAGAAGAAAAGCAAAAGTTCACGAGAATGTTGAGTATTATTCTGTGAATCGCGCAATAAAAACGTTGGACCGCTGTGATGTTGTATTTTTGATGATTGATGCGATGGAAGGGCTTGCCGAACAGGATAAAAAAATCTGTAGCCTTGCTTATGAACGTGGCCGAGGAATTATTTTTGTTTTGAATAAATGGGATTTAAAGGAAGATCAAAGCAAAAAAGTCATAAAAGATACAAAAAAATGGATAAACATAATGTTCGGGCAGATGGAATTTGCGCCAATTCTTACGCTTTCTGCGCTGGAAGGAACTGGAATCAAGGCTTTGCTGAATGAATGTATTGAACTTTATAATCAGCTTAATCATAAAATTCCTACAACGGCGTTAAATCTTGCGTTAAAGGACTGGCTTTTTAAATATCCGCCGCCGGCAAGCAAAACTGCACATTTTAAAATTCGTTATATGACACAAAAAAGTGTGAATCCGGTGAATTTTTTAATTTTTGCCACTCGCCCGGAAGTTGTTCCAGAAACTTACGTGACTTACCTTAAAAACAGGATTCGTCAGGATTTGGGATTTGATAAAATTCCTGTCCAGCTGGAAATGAAAGCCAGCCGAAAAAAGTGGGAAGACAGGGAATTCAATAATTAATGTATTCAATCGGGCAAGTTGAAGAAATTACAGGTGTAAAAGCTCATGTTTTGCGCTACTGGGAAGAAATTATTCCCGGGTTTGCGCCGCAAAAAGATATTGGCGGCAGGCGAATCTATTCTCAGCGTGAGCTAGAGCTTGTAATGCGCTTAAAATTTTTGATTTACGAAAAAAAATTCACTATTGAAGGTGCGCGCGATCAGCTGATTGCAGAAGTTGATTCAGTCAATGACAAGGCGGATATAATCCATCAAATCAGTGAGCTTAGAAAAGACTTGACGGATTTGTATTTTGAAATAAAAAATTTTGCAAAAAAATAAAATTCAAAAGATTTGACTATGAAAAAAGAAAATTTTACAGAAAACAAATGGTACGATAATTTCAAGAAACAAAAATCTTCAAAAATTTCTGCTGAAAAAAAAGAACGCAAGGAATTTAATAAAGAACGGGATAAATTTTTTGATGAAAAACGGCGTGGATTAGACAAAAAAAATAAAATTCAGCAGGTTTATGAAAAAAAATCTGCTGGAAAAATTGATTTTTCAAAAATCGATGCAAAAATTCTGGAAAATAAAAATATGTTCGATTTTGAAAAATTGCCAAAAGATGCGGTGAATGTCCTTGAAAATTTTGACGAGATTGTGCAGGGCGTTCGTCCATTGAACAGTCGGCAAATGCAAAATCTTTCAAAAGATATTCGTGCGCTTTCGCACCAGCTTACGGATGAACGGGAGACCCGGCGCGCAGGTTATATGAACGCAAATCAGGAACTTTCCGCATACGTTCGTTATTTTTCTTGGTGGAATCTTGTTCGTCTTACCCGTGTTTTTTCAAATATTTCTTCTGCCGCATTTAATTTGAATGACGGTGATGTGATTCTGGATATTGGTTCTGGTCCGCTTACAGTTGTTTCTGCGCTTTGGTTAAGCCGTCCTGATCTTAGAAATAAAAAACTGACTGTTTACGCGATGGATATTTCGCAGAGCACAATGGCTGTTGGAGAGGATTTGTATCTTTCGATTGCGGCAAAAGCTGTTCCGTCTGAAGAAAATTCCTTGCCGCACTGGAACATAATCCGTGTAAAAGGTGAAATAGGAACTTCGCTCCGAAAAAAGGCTAATTTGATAACTTGCGCAAATATGTTCAATGAACTTTATCAAAAGGAGCATGAAAGTCCGGAAAAAATTGCGGATGCGCAGATTCAGAAGTTGCTTGCGTATGCGGATGAGCGTTGTTCATTTTTTATTGCAGAGCCGGGAATGCCTGTTGCCGGGCGTTTTATAAGTCTTATGCGCGAACGTTTTATCAAGAATAATCATCCGATTGTTGCGCCTTGTCCTCATCAAGGAATTTGTCCTATGGATGGAAATCATGCGCGTTACGGTGGCAGCGCAAAATGGTGCAACTTTTCGTTTTCTACTGAAAATGCGCCAAAAAAATTGCTTAAACTTTCTGAGTCGGCAGGTCTCCCAAAAGAGCGCGCTGTAATCAGTTTTGTTTTTGCTGGAGAAAAACGCGAAAATTTAAAAGCCAAAAACGATGGTAAAATTCTTTTTGCTGATGTTGTCTCTGATCCGATTTTTCTTCCGCCGCATAGGGCAGGTTTTTATTCATGCTCGCAGCAAGGAATTCTTCTTCTGGTCAATGGAAGCGGGAAAAAATTAAAATCCGGGGACAAAATAAAAATGTCCATGCTGAAAGACACGGACATTTTGGAAAAAGATAAAAAATCAGGTGCAGTTTTGATTACAATTTAGAAGATTTTAGTTTTTATCGTCTGCGAAAATTTTGTTGATTTGATCTTTGTAAATTTCTGTAAGGCGATAGCGCATGATTTCCTGTTTTGCAGAAAGTTCAACGCCAACTTCAAAAGGTTTTGTAATCAAGGCAAATTTATTGATTCGTTCAAACATCTTGAATCCGTTTTTCGAATTGATGAGAGAACTGATTTCGCTCTCAAATAATTTCTGGATTGATTCAGAGTTGATTAAATTTTCGTAAGTGTCATATTGAATTCCGTTTTCTGCTGCAAAATTCTTTACTTCATCTTCTTCAACAAGAATCAAAGCGCCAAGATAATGTTTGTCCTGGCCAACAACAACGGCTTGTCGGATGTAGCGGGATTCTGAAAGTTTTAGTTCAATCGGGAGCGGTTCAACATTTTCGCCGCCGAGCAAAACGATTGTATCTTTTTTTCGGCCTTTTAAGACAATTTCATCATGGATTGAAAGATATCCCAAATCTCCTGTGTCCAGCCAACCATCTACGGTCATTGTTTTTGCAGTTAAATCAGGACGTTTGTAATAACCTTGCATTACAGTCGGACCTTTTATTTGAACGGCTCCAAACTGACCTCTTTTTAGAACGAATCCGTCATCAGGATCTACAATACGGCATTTTACACCTCGGATAGGAGAACCGACATTTCCAAAAACAGGAGCCGCGATTGGGCGAACTGAGATAACTGGTGCGGTTTCTGTCAGTCCATAGCCTTCTACGATTTTTACGCCGATTGCCCAGAAAAAGTCATCAAGAACTGGTGGATAAGCGCCACCGCCAGCAATTCCTGCGCGGAAATTTGTTCCAAGCATAGCTTTTATTTTTCGGAATACAAGAAGATTTCCCAAAAGTTTTAACGGCCAGAGCAAGCACCATGGAATGATAAATGCAAACCACCATGCGACTGTGTAATATCGCGTAAGGCAGACATTCTGGTTGAACATAAGGCGATGCATTCTGCTGTGAAGAATTGCGACTTTTGTAAAGAAATTGAACAGCGCATTGACAATTCCGCCGGTTTTTCTCATTTTTCTTAAGATTCCGTCGTAAACAGCTTCAAAAACTCGAGGAACTGCAGGAAGCAACGTTGGATTCAGTTTTTTCAAGTCAGCAAGAAGGATGCTTCCGATTGGTTTTGAATAGCACAATGAGCCGCCCTGAATAAGAATTACGTATTCAACTTCGCGCTCAAAAACGTGCCATACAGGAAGAACGAGCAACGCTTTTTCGCCCGGATTTATCATGATTCGTTCCGGAAGTTCTTCCAGCTGCGCAAGAAAATTTCCATGGCTCAGCATTACACCTTTTGGCGTTCCAGTTGTTCCAGACGTAAAGATTATGCAGGCAAGATCAGAATTTTGACCTTTTTCAAGTTCATTTTCAACTTCGTCTTTGTGTTCGATTCTGAAAGTCTGTCCAAATTTTAGGATTTCTTTGAAAGAATAAATTGTAATTCCGTTATTTTTTGCCTCAGAAATAATTTCTTCTGTCGGTTCGTCAAAAACTATAATTTCTTTTACAAACGGAATTTTTTCCTTTATTGAAAGAATTTTTTTTACCTGCGCTGAATTTTCTGTGACAATATATTTTGTTTCCGTGATTGTAAAAATCGCTTCCAAATCTAAAAGGGTCGCGTCGCAGCCGCGCGGAACATCAGTTGCACCGATTGCCATAATTCCCATGTCAGCCTGAAGCCATTCTTTTCGGTTGTCAGAAATCAGTCCGATTAAATCTCCGCGTTTAATTCCTATTGAAAGAAGTCCTGCTCCAAAATCAAGTGCTTTTTGATATAATTCTCGGTAAGTTACCGGTTCAAATTCTCCGTCTTTTTTTCGCGCAAATTGAGCAACAGTTTCTGGCCATTCCATTGCGGATTTTCTTAAAAGTTTTGGTACAGTTTGTTCCATGATTTCTCCAAAATGGTAATAAATCGATTATAAAATCAAATTTCCTGTAACGCAAGTAATGAAAAATTTGCACTGATTTTTTTTCAAAATTTGCGAAAAAAGACGAATATGATATAATTGAGAAAATGAATTCTCAAGATTTAATAAAGTCGATTGTTAATAATTTTTATGATGATGACAAATTAAATGTTATGTATTTATGTTTGTCAGAAAATCTGATGAAAAAATGTGTTTCGAACGATTCTGATGTGCTTGAAATTGATTTGCGTGAAGAGACAATTCCGTTGGCTCCGTTTTTGACCATTCTTTCAAAAACAAAAATTCCAGATGAACTTTTAAAAAAATCAGCTTATGAATTGCAGTACGAAACGTTTAAGTCTTTTTTTAAGAACGGTTTTCCGGAAGACAGAAATGATTCCGTGATTTTTGAGGAAATTGACTACGAAAAAATAAGAATGCGTGAGACAATTATTGCGCTTCTGGAAAAATGTTTTTGCGGTAAGGTCATTGTCTTCAACTCTCAGCTTATGAGCGATGATGCGCTGAAAATTCTTTCTCAGCTGGAAAATTTCGCTTTAAAAGGAAAATTTATTTTTTGCTTCAATAATCTTGATATGGAAAAAAAATCTTCCGCAATGAAAAAATTTTTCCAGAAAATCGGAAGGCAGAAAAATTATTATTCAATCAATACGCTTGAAGATTTTTCAGAAGAAGAATTCACATTAAAACCTGAAAAAAAAGAAATTGATTATCATAAAATCTGCAAGGAACTAAAATCCTACAGTCTTTTTCTTGATATAGAAAAAGGTTACGAAGTTGTAAAAGAAATTGACCATTCAGACATCCTTGTAAATGCAAATATTGAAGACGTTCGCCATCTTTATATGGAAATGGGAATCCTGGCATTTTTTTACGGCGACACAGATCTTGCGAGCTTCTATTTTAACAATGTGATTGAATATCAGATTGATGACGAGATTGACTGTTACGCTTTGTATTATCTTGCGCTTGTTTTTAGCCGGAAAAATATGAATTCCGTTGCGCTGAAATATATTTCAAAGGCGATTACAAAATCCAAGAATTTTTTGCAGCTTCCAGTTTACGCTTTGGCTGTGATGATGGATTATATAATTACCGAGCGTACAGATTCCGAATATTCTGCGGAAAAATATTTTAATGCGTTGGAGCAGCTGGAAAAATTCGGGCTTACAAACAATCACATTTACACCTCTTTAGTGGTTCCTTACGGCGTTATTTATGATTCAAATTTGCGGAAAGGAATGCGTGTCCGGGTTGAAAAGTCAATGAAAGACGCGGAAAATCTTGGAAATAAATTTGGGCTTTCAATTGCGTGCCATTGGATGGGAATTATGATGACGCACGATGGCCGAAAAGAAGATGCGTTGTTCTGGTACAAAAAATGCTTTAAATTGCGCAAAGAAATGGGCGATTTTTCTTCGCTGATGAAAGTTATAAATGGCCTTTCATACGAATATTTGATTGACACAAAATATCTTGACTCGTATAACCTGATAAATGATGTAAGCACAAATCTGATTGAAAACAAGGATTATTCAGAAATAATTATCACTCTGTATAACCTGGCGCGAACTTGTTTTTATTCAAGGAATTTTGAGATTGCCTCTGAACTTTTTCAGACGATTCTGAATTTGCTTTCGCTTTTTGAAGTTTCAGATTTGTATATGAATTCTTTTTTGCCTGAGCTGAATGACATTATTGCCTACCGCGCGATGCTTGATTTTTACCGCGGTGAATTTATCCGTGCAAAAATGAATCTTCACAATATGCAGAACAACGGAAAGCCTTTTACAACAATTGAGGAATTTGTAAAGTTTTTTCTGGATGCAAGTCTTCGCCTGGAGGAAAATAACAAGGACGAGGCGATAAAGATTTTTGAAAAATGTATTTCTGATTTTTTTGCGATTGGCGTAACTCAGGAACATAGAATTGTATTTATGATTTATGAATTTGCGAATTTCCTTGAAAAAAAAGGTTTTCACAAAGAAGCGGAAAATTATCTTGCGCGCGGATTTAAAATTGCAAAGGAAAAAAATCTTGTCAATTACACAAAAGGAAAAAATTCCATTACTTTAAAAGAATATCTTGATGACGCGGAAAAATTCCAACCATTAAAAATCAGTTTGACCGCATTGGAGGAAAAGGCTGAAAAAGAGCGTCTTCTGATTCAGCTGCACAAACAGCTTAGAAATTCAAAATTTCTGAACAAAATTTCTACAAATAATATCAATGATTTTAATGATTCAAGATTTGCGTCAAACATTGTTCAGGCGGTTTTTGACTATACGATGGCGGATGCGGTTTTTCTTGCAGAAAAAAAAGATCAGCAATGGACAATTCTTGGTGTTTCTGTGCGCGAAAATATTAAGCAGCCTTTGGATTCTGACTGGGAATCTCTTGTTCAGTGCAAAAAACTTGTGGAAATGAAAAAACTCAAGGACGAAGACCGGCAGATGATTTTCATGAATCTTTCGCGTTTTGAATTTGTTGGCGGAATGATTATTTATCTTCAGAAAAAGTTTTTGCTCAATTCAGAGGAGCTGAATATTATCAGCATTGCCGCAGCGAATATTCAGGCGCAACTTGTAATGCTAAAACAGAATGAACATCTGGCGATAATTTCGGCGACCGACCAGCTTTCTATGCTGAACAACCGGCGGGCGCTTCACAATCATCTTAGCCTTGAAAGTGAGATGATTCGTCGCTATGAGAAAAAACGAAATCTTTATATGCACGATGCGATCTCGTTTATCGATTTGGATAATTTTAAATATTACAATGATACATTCGGGCATGAAGCAGGAGATCTTTTGATTGCGGCTTTCGCAAAACTTTTAAAGGAAATCTACAGAAAAGTCGATTTTGTGGCTCGTTTTGGTGGAGACGAATTTGTTGTTGTCCTGCCGAACACGAATTGTGCAGAAGCGGCTCGTGCTGCAGAGCGCCTTTACGAAGGTCTTGAAAAGAAAGAACATTTTCTTCCGGAACTGGAAAAACTTGTTGGCAAAAAACTGGATATTCCGCAAGAAAAAAAGCTTGGATTCAGCATGGGAATAAGTTCAAATTCAGACGAAAATGATATTTCTGATTTGGATACAACTATGATAAATGCTGATAAAGCGTTATATTATTCTAAGCAGCACAAAAAAGGCAGTGTAACAATCTGGGCTGACATAAGGGATAAATTCAATGAAAGCAAAATGCTTGCCAGGCCTGAAAGGTAACTATAAATGACCCGAAAAAATATTTCGCAGGAAAAGATTATAAATGCATTTTTATTTTGTGCTTTTGATAAAAGTGCGGGCGCGACTTCCATGGCGGACATTGCTGAATATCTTGGGATAAAAAAGGCGTCTTTGTATAATCATTTTGAAAGCCGCGAAATAATGTACGAAAAAACTTTAAAATATTGTAAACGCGCTATAAATACATTCACTTTTTTGCCGGAAAAATATATTACACCAGATTTATTTGAAAAAAATGACGTTTTTACAATTTTTGATAATCTTATAAAGCGGTTTGTCCAGTTTTATGAAGTTGAGCCGTATTTTCAGATTTTTACGTTTGTTCACACTGAAAAATATTTTAATAAATCTGCGGCGGAAATTGTTGATGAGGAGCATTTTTCGCTGGAACTTGGGGTAAGTCAGATTTTGCTCCGTTATTGCGTTGAAAAAAAACTTGATTTAACGCCGGCGGAAATTGATTCTGCGGTAAAATGGTACAGTTCTTGCCTTATGCAGCAGATTGACTTATACATTATGCATAAAAAAGAAATCGTGCGGCAAAACCCTGAATGTGGCGCTGGAAGCCTTTTTGCATTGCCGACGGACGAAGAGGCGTTGAGCAAGATTTTCAATCTTTCAGAAAATTATTTAAAACGCTTATTTGTGTGAGATGATTTTAGTTTTGTTGTAAAGAACGATTTTTTCAATTAGAATATATAAAAAGGAATTAAAAATGATTTTTTCACCAACAGAAATACAAGAAACAGTTAGTATGTTTATGAAGCAAAAGCTCGACATTCGTTGCGTAACGATGGGAATCAATTTGCTTGATTGTGCGGATTCAGACGCTAAAAAATCCTGCGTAAAAATTTACGATAAAATAATGAAAAAAGCCGGAAATCTTGTGAAAGTCGGCCAGAATATTGAAAAGGAATTCGGCGTTCCGATTATAAACAAACGTATTTCTGTAACGCCAATCGCTTTGGTTGCCGGTGCGAGTGATGCAAAGTCTTATGTTGAATATTGCAAGACTTTGGATAAATGCACAAAAGAGCTTGGGGTAAATTTTATTGGCGGATTTTCTGCGCTTGTTCAGAAAGGAATTACCCCTGCGGATCGGATTTTGATTGATTCAATTCCAGAAGCTTTGGCTCAAACTGATTTTGTTTGTTCATCTGTAAATGTTGGAACCACAAAAAACGGAATCAATATGGATGCCGTAAAATTGATGGGCGAAACAATTGTAAAAACTGCAGAAATCTCAAAAACTCTTCCTATTAATGGTTGTGCAAAACTTGTTGTTTTCTGCAATGCGCCAGAAGATAATCCGTTTATGGCAGGAGCTTTTCATGGACCTGGCGAAGGCGACTGCGTAATCAATGTTGGTGTTTCTGGACCGGGAGTTATTCTTGCGGCGGCTCGCGAATATAAAGGCAAACCGATAAATGAGCTTGCGGACGGAATCAAGAAGATGGCTTTTAAAATTACTAGAATGGGGCAGCTTGTTGGTTCAGAGGCGGCAAAACGTCTTGGCGTTCAGTTTGGAATTTTGGATCTTTCATTGGCGCCAACTCCGGCAGTTGGTGATTCTGTTGCGCGAATCCTTGAAGAAATCGGGCTTGATGGTGCTGGTGCGCCAGGAACAACTGCGGCTCTCGCAATGCTTACCGATATGGTCAAAAAGGGCGGAGTAATGGCTTCCACAAATGTTGGAGGACTTTCCGGGGCGTTCATTCCTGTTTCAGAAGATGAAGGAATGATTAATGCGGTTGAAAAAGGTTCAATCTGTCTTGAAAAGCTTGAGGCAATGACAACTGTTTGTTCTGTTGGACTTGATATGATTGCAATTCCAGGTGATACTCCAGCTACAACAATTTCTGGAATTTTGGCGGATGAATTTGCAATTGGAATGGTAAACAATAAAACTACGGCTTGCCGACTTATTCCTGCGCCTGGCAAAAAAGCTGGAGAATGGGTTGAATTTGGCGGTCTTTTGGGCGGTTGCCCGGTAATGCCTGTAAGCAAATTTGGTTGCGCTGACTTTATAAACCGAGGCGGAAGAATTCCTGCCCCAATCCACAGTTTTAGAAACTGATTTTGCAAAGCTGAATCGTCAGAATGTTTTTTGTTCCGTTAAGCGAAATCCGGGGAAAAAATAAATTTGCGTTGATGCGTTTTTTGTGCAGATACGAATCCTTGTGTGTTCAATTTTCGGCAATTCTTAAAAAAAACATTTCTGGCACATACGCTGTTTATATAAATGAATCTTTTCAGGATTTGTACGGAATTTTTTGCGTAAAAAAAACGATTTTTCATCTTTTGCCGTTTGTAAAATCTGGTTCCGAAATAGCATTGCAGGATGATTTTGTTGAGTCGTTTGTAAATTTTTATAAATCAGGAAATTTTAAAAATCCGCTTTGTGTAAATGGAACAAAAAACGGTACAAGTCTGATTTTAAAATGCTTTGAAAAAATGAATTTTCTGCCATCTCAAGTGAATGATTATAATCTTTTAAAGCTCGAAAACAAAGAATTTCTTTTGAATCTTAAAAAACAGCCGCCACAATCTGCGCAAACTGGAAAATTTCAGATAATTCACTGCAAAAAAGATATGCAGAACGATGAAAAGTTAAGGCTTCTTGAACTGCAAAAATCCTACGAGCAGGAAGAAGTTGTTCCTGAATGTTTTAATTTTGACGAGGATTTTTGCCGTTTACGTTTTTTTAATTCGCTTAGAACTCAGTTTGTTCTTGCTTTAAAAAATGAAGAAAACCAGTTTGTTGCAAAAGCCGGAACGAATGCAATGGGCTTTAAATTTGTTCAGCTTGGCGGAATTTTTACCCAAAAAGATTGCCGGGGCAGACATTTCGCGAAATATCTTCTGCAGGTACTTTTATTCAGGCTTTTAAAAATACATAAATCGGTTGTGCTTTTTGTAAAAAAACAGAATGTTCCAGCGAATAAACTTTATAATTCTTTAAGTTTCAAGAAAATATCAGATTATTCAATTGCATATTTCAAGCAGAACCTTTAAAGTTTTAACATCTAAAAAAATAAGGGGAAATTATGACTCCACAAGTAATTGCAAAAATCATTGCATTCATTTTGTATTTAGGATTTATGATTTATATAGGTCTGAAAACTGCAAGCAAGAACAATGATTCTGCTGACTTTTTTCTGGGCGGACGAAAAATCGGACCGTGGGTAACAGCACTTTCTGCGGAAGCTTCTGATTCTTCAGCTTGGCTTTTGATGGGCTTGCCTGGTCTTTGTTACCTTGGCGGTATTAAGGAAACTTTTTGGACGGCGTTGGGACTTTGTGTTGGAACTTATCTTGCGTGGTTATTCGTTGCGAAGCCGCTAAGAAAGTGCTCGGTTGCGTTCGGGGATTCAATCACTGTTCCAGAATTTCTTTCAAACAGATTTAAGGATAAGACACATATTCTTTCTGTGATTTCTGGACTTTTCATCGTTCTGTTTTTTACAATTTATACTGCGTCTGGATTTGTTGCGTGCGCAAAACTTTTGAATTCTGTTTTTGGACTTCCATATCATGCGGGATTAGCAATTGGTTTGGTTGTAATTCTTTGCTACACAATTACCGGTGGATATACTGCTGTTTGTACAACTGATTTTGTTCAGGGAACTTTGATTTTTGTGGCTTTTGTTGTTTCTGCGACAATTGCGGTAATTTCTGTTGGCGGACCTTTTAAAGCTGTTGAGGCAGTTCGTGCTTTTGATGCGCAGGCAGTTGCCGGAAATTTTGGTGAGGCGATGAAAAATGCTTTTGGTGCAAACAGCCATTACAGCGTGATGAACATTATTTCAGCATTGGCTTGGGGGCTTGGCTATTTTGGAATGCCACACATAATCGTTCGTTTTATGGGAATTGATTCAGTTTCTTCTATTAAAACTGCGCGTAGAATTGGAATTTCCTGGATGGTAGTTTCTTACATTGGAACATTTATCATTGGAACAATTGGAACTGCATATCTTTTGAATCACGGAATTCTCTTAAACGGTGGCGAGCAGATTGCAAATTTTGCTACGGGAGATTCTGAAACAGTATTTTCAGTGACAATGCAGCAAATGTATCCGGCGTTTATCGCAGGAATTTTCCTTTGTGCGATTCTTGCGGCTTCAATGTCTACTGCTGACAGCCAGTTGCTTGCGGCTTCTTCTGCGGTTAGCCGTGACATTTATAAAGGAATCATCAAAAAGAATGCTGAAGAAAAGGAAGTTTTGAACATTGGACGTTTTGTTGTGTTTTTAATTGCTTTGATAGCTTTGCTTCTTTCTTTGAATCCAAATTCTTCCATTTTTGGTCTTGTTTCTTACGCATGGGCTGGATTTGGTGCGACTTTCGGACCTCTTGTTCTTTTGGCATTGTACTGGAAAGGTGCAACTGCAAAAGGCGCAATTACAGGAATGATTCTTGGTGGAATTACAGTTGTTGTTTGGCATCAGATTCCAGGTTCGGTTTCGCCGATCTTTGGTTTGTATGAAATTCTTCCAGGATTCATAGTTTGTCTTGTTTCTGCTGTTGTAGTTTCTTTGCTTGATAAAAACAAAGATCCGGAAATGCTTGCGGAATTTGACAATTATAAAAAAATTGCAGAGTAAATTATTCAATTTATGCTAAAAAGCACAGGTCATGCAGATTTACCGCTTCATTACGGAACTGTTCCGCGCTGGCTTGCCGACCGAATGATGGTTCTTGGAACTTTGATTGTTGAATCCTTAGTTCAAAATTATGGCAAAAAAGAAGTTCTTCGGCGCTTGAGCGATCCTTTGTGGTTTCAGTCTTTTGGAAGCGTAATGGGCATGGACTGGCATTCTTCTGGAATTACAACCAGCGTGATGTATGCGTTGAAGCGAGGAATAAATCCGCGTGCAAAGGAATTTGGGCTTTATATTTGCGGCGGCCGCGGAAAATATTCCCGCAGAACTCCAGAGGAACTTTTTGCGTTGGCTGAAAATTCCGGGCTTGATGGAAACGATTTGGTGCGTTCGAGCAGATTGTGCGCAAAGGTTGACAATACGGCGGTTCAGGACGGTTTTCAGCTTTATCAGCATAATTTTATTCTTTCCAGCGAAGGCGACTGGGCGGTTGTCCAGCAGGGAATGAACGAAAACACGCGAACTGCGCGGCGCTATCATTGGTGCAGCGCAAATATCAAGTCTTTTGTGGAAGAGCCTCACACGGCGGTAACTGGCGAAAATCAGGGAAAAATTTTAAATCTTACGGCAAAAAACGCGGAAAAAACTCGTGGCGCAATTATGGATTTTACCAAAGAAACTCCGGACAAAATTTTGCATGAAATAAAAAAAATTACTGAACCGGATTCAAGTTTTTCTGTTGGTTATGGCGGTTCTTCTAAAACTGTGGCAAAAAAATCCAGCGTTGAGCAGGGATTGCTTTTTCCTGAATTTGCGGATTCCCCATTGCCAGAAAGATTGAAAATTCAAGTTGATGAAAAAGAAATAATTCACGCGGAACGAAATATTGTTTTGCCGCAGCATCATGAAGTCCGCTCGGAAGATGTGGATTTAAAGCGTTTAGGCGCGGTTCTTTCCACAGCCTACGAAAATCAGCCTGAAAATTTTGAGTCACTTTTGCTTACGCCAGGTCTTGGGCCAAGAACTCTTCAGTCGTTGACGTTGGTAAGCGAAGTTATTCACGGAACGCCTAGCCGATTTTCTGATCCTGCGCGCTTTAGTTTTGCTCATGGCGGAAAAGATGGGCATCCGTTTCCTGTTCCTTTAAAAGTCTATGATGAATCAATCAAGGTTTTGCGCGACAGCATTGAAAAATCAAAATTAGGTTATAACGATAAATCTGACTGTTTGCTCCGCTTGCATCAGACTGCGTTAAATATAGAAAAGAATTGCGAGCCGCTCGCGGATTTTGAAGCAACTTTGAGCCATGAAAAAGAACATTCAAAAGAGTGGGGCGGTCGGACGGTTATGGACTAGTAATTCATTTTGTATTATACTACTAAATTACTAGGAAAATAGGATATGAAGATTTCAACACGCGGAAGATACGCATTAAGTTTTATGATTGATTTGGCTCAACAAGGAAGAGGCGGATATGTTCCTTTGAAAGATATTTCTGAACGGCAAGGAATTTCCATAAAATATCTTGAACAGATTACAGCGCTTCTTAGCAAATTTGGGTTGCTGCAAAGCATCCGCGGTCCGCAGGGTGGCTATAGGCTTGCAAAAGACTCTTCTGAATATACAGTTGGCGAAATTCTTAGGACAACAGAAGGAAACCTTGCTCCAGTTGATTATGACGAAAAAGACGCAACATCTTCCGAGCAGACAATAAATACAGCAACCGCAAAAATGTGGGCAGGTTTAAATAAAGTTGTAAACGATTATCTGGACTCAATAACTTTAGATTCTCTTGTTTACAACTCTGGCACTTGCGATTATGTGATTTAGCTAGAATGTTGAGTTTTTTTTCTGGTGGCTGATTCAATTTTAGTGTTGAATTTATAAAACTCGACATTTGGGCTATTTAATTTATTTTGTTAATTCGTAAAGAATTATTGAGCTTGCCTGGGCTACGTTTAAGCTGTCTACGGCTGGCTCTTTTTTTCCTTCTGAAAGTCCGGCGAAAGGAATTAAAACAAGTTCATCACAGTTTTGCTTTACTTCTTTTGAAATTCCATTTTCTTCGTTTCCAAGCACAACAACGGCTGGTTTCCCTTTTGTCATTGATTTTATGTCTGAGGCAAATTTGCTGCGCGCGGACAAATCAGTTCCGATTCTGACCATTCTGTTTTTCAGTGCTTCCAAAAGCCGTGGAATTGATCGCACCGAATAAATCTTTACAAACTCCATTCCACCTTCCGCAATTCTGTAGGAACTAGTTGTGATTGCGCTTTCTGATTCATCTTCCGGGATTACAATATTTTTTACACCAAAAAACGCGGCGCTTCTTACGATTGCACCAAAATTATTTGCGTTTCCAATGTGGTCAAGGATGAGCGCATTTTCTTTGTTTTCAATCCATTCGTCGGTAATATCTGAATCCAGCGGAATAATCTGAGGCATATAAATCATTGCCACAACGCCCTGGTTGTGAACTGTACCGCTTAGTTTTTCCAGCTCTTTTGCGTCTTTTACTTTGTTGTAGATTCCTTTTCGTGCCGCGAGTTTTTTGCAAAGTCCGCCGAATAATGGAGCAAGTTCTTCTGTGAAATAAAGTCGTCTGATTCGCTCGCTGTTATGTTTTTCCAGTTTTTTAACGGTCGCAAATCCGCAAACCGCAAGTTCATTGTTCTGTTTGTTTCGCATGGGAAAAATTATATCTGAATTTTTAAGTTTGTGGCAGTAAATGTGTTATGAAAAAAAGTAAAATGATAAAAAATGACGAAACGGAAGCGAAAAACTCAAAATGGCGTAATTTGCCATTTTTTTGCCGCAGGCATAAAAGAAAACTGAAAAGGAGCTTTGCGAATTGAAGTTTTCTTCCTAAAAAAATTGCAACCATAGCCGATTTTGATTTTTCGCTGAAAGTGCAGTCATTTTTGTGCGAGTGCCACATAAATTGTTGACTAAATTTTTTTGATGTGATTTAATCAATTTGCGAATCAGTCGCAAATTTAAAACGATGATATATTCAACTGAACAAAGAAATATTCTTCTTTCTTTTTTAAGCAAAAATCCGGACAAAATGTTTTCTGTAAAACAGATTGAATCAGGACTTGCGGGAAAAGGAATCAGCAAAAGCGCGATTTACAGAAATTTGGCGGAACTTGAGACAGAAGAAAAAATCCGTAGATGCTCAAAATCTGGTTCAAGGGAAATGTTTTATCAGTTTTATGACTGTCAGGTTTGCCGTTCGCATATTCATCTTTCGTGTTCAAAATGCGGAAAAATTTTCCACATGGAAGATGAGAATGCGCAAAAACTGATTTTGGAGCTTGAGCAGACAGAAGGCTTTGAGATAAACAGAGGTGAAAGCACATTGATAGGAATCTGCAGGGAATGTTCGGCTTCAAAATGATGATTTGGGGATTTATGAAAAAAAATTTTAATTTGTTTTTGGCTGGAATTATTCTGCTTGGAATTTTTTCCGGATGTGCAAAAAAAACTTTCAATGATGGAAAAATCAATGTAGTTGCAACGATTTTTCCGGTTTATGATTGGGCAAAAAATGTTGCAGGCGATTCTTCGGGCGTGAATGTTGAGCTTCTTGTGAAAAATGGTGTCGATTTACATTCTTTTCAGCCTTCTGCGGCAGACATAATAAAAATTTCTACAGCGGATGTGCTTGTGTTTGTTGGCGGCGAAAGCGATTCCTGGGTGAAAGATGTCTTGAAAAATCCGGCGAATAAAAATATTGCAGTTATAAATCTTATGGATTTGCTTGAAAATTCAGTTAAGCAGGAAGAATTTGTAGAAGGAATGACCGCTGAAAAAGCAGAAAATCCACTGGAAGAAAAAATAAATTCTCATAATCATAATGAAGTTGAATACGATGAGCACGTCTGGCTTTCTGCGCAAAATGCAAAAATTGCCACGGCAAAAATCACGGAAATTCTTTGTGGAAAGGATTCTGAAAATGCGGAACTTTACACAAAAAATAAAAATTCCTACGTTCAGCAGCTTGAGCAGCTGAAAAATTTCTACAATCCTCAAGGTGAAAAAAACAAAACCATAATCGTCTGTGACCGCTTTCCGTTCAGATATATGACGGACGAGCTTGGAATAAAATATTTTGCGGCTTTTGTAGGATGTTCTGCGGAGACTGAGGCGAGTTTTGAGACAATCGCCTTTCTTTCAAGAAAAATCCAGGAACTTGGCGTGCAGAAAGTTTATGTTTCAGAAAGTTCTGACAAAAAAATTGCGGAAACAGTAATAAGAAATGCTGGGCAAACTGGAAAATGTAAAATTGAGGTTTTGGATTCAATGCAGTCGGTGACTTTAGAGCAGTCAGAAAACGGAAAAAGTTACATTGAAGTTATGAAAGAAAACTATAAAAAATTGAGTGAATAAATTTCTCGGTTTTTGATTTGAATTTAAGGCGGAAATATGGCGCAGTTAATTTGTGAAAATCTTACGTTGGGCTACGATTCAAAAGTCATTGTGAAAGATTTGTCATTCAGTGTGAATTCCGGAGATTATCTTTGCATTGTGGGTGAAAATGGTTCCGGAAAATCAACGCTGATGAAAACAATTCTTCATCTTTTAAAGCCGATTTCTGGAAAAATTGAAACTGGCGACGGACTTTTGCCGGATGAAATTGGTTATCTTCCGCAGCAGACTTTTGTTCAGAAAGATTTTCCGGCTAGCGTTCAGGAAATTGTTCTGAGCGGAAACCAAAGCCGCTGCAAAAATCGTTTTTGGTACAACAAGGCGGAAAAACAACTTGCCGTGGAAAATATGGAAAAAATGGGAATAACGAATCTTGCAAAAAAATGTTATCGGGAACTTTCTGGTGGCCAACAGCAGCGAGTTCTGCTTGCAAGAGCTTTGTGCGCGACTCAAAAAATGCTTCTGCTGGATGAGCCGGTAAGCGCGCTGGATCCTGGTGCTCAGGAAGAAATGTATTCTCTTATTGAAAATCTGCACAAAGGCGGAATTACAATTATAATGATTAGCCATGATATTGAAGCCGCCCTGAAATATGCGACTCACGTTCTGCACATTGGGGAAGAAATATTTTTTGGCACAAAAGATGAATTTATCCATAAATCAAATTGTCCTGATTGCAATGGGCAGATTAAAAAAGTTTTTGGAAGAATTTTTAAGTAAGGGGATTTTATGAGCACGCTGATTCAATATTTTCATTTTTCTTTCGTGCAGTACGCTTTTATTGTTGGCGTTTTGATTGCAATATGTTCTTCGCTTTTGGGCGTTACGCTTGTCTTAAAGAGATTCAGTTTTATTGGTGACGGATTGAGCCATGTTGCGTTTGGCGCAATGTCGATTGCTAGCGTCTTGAATTTGAGCAACAATATGTATCTTGTTTTGCCGTTTACGGTTGTTGCGGCAATTTTGCTTTTGCGGACTGGAAAGAACACAAAAATTCAAGGCGATGCCGCGGTTGCGATTATTTCGGTTTCATCACTTGCACTTGGCTATCTTATAATGAACATTTTTAAATCATCGAATAATCTTGCTGGCGATGTTTGCTCAACTTTGTTTGGTTCAACTTCTATTTTAACACTTTCAAAAAGTGAAGTTTATTTGTGTGTTGCGCTTTCTGTTGTTGTGATTGCCTGTTTTTTTGTTTTTTACAATAAAATTTTTGCGGTTACATTTGACGAAAGTTTTGCGCAGGCTGTTGGAACTCACGCTTCGGCATACAATTTTGCGATTGCGATTATTATTGCGGTGATAATTGTGCTTGCAATGAATCTTGTTGGCTCACTTTTGATTTCTGCGCTGGTGATTTTTCCGGCGCTTTCTGCAATGCGGGTTTTTAAAAGCTTTAAATCTGTTACAATTTGTTCGGCATGCATTAGCGTTGTCTGTGCGGTTTCTGGACTTTTGATTTCGATTCTGGCAGGAACTCCAGTCGGCTCAACGATTGTTGCGGCAGATTTTGTTGCGTTCATTGTTTTTTATTTTGCTGGAAAGATTGGGGAGCGGTAAAATGCGAGCTTTTAAAATTTTTATGCTGATTTTTTTGAATTTGGTTTTGTTTGGATGCAATAAAATTCAGAAAAATGCTGATTCTGAAAATTACTCTGAAAAAGAAAAAGTTGACTTTGATCTTTCCGCAATGAAACCGAATATGGTTTATGCGCATGTTTTTGATATGCTTGTGAGCCCGGAAACTTATGAAAACAAAATTATAAGAATGAAAGGCAATTTTGAAATTTACGAAGGTTCTGAAATTATGGGCAAAAGCTATGCCGTTATAATTTATGATGCCTTGGCGTGCTGCCAGCAGGGAATTGAATTTCGCTATGATTTTGGAAATAATTTGCCGGAAAAAGGTTCAGAAATAACTGTGACAGGAAAATTTGTTCTTTCAGAACTGGAATCTGGAATAAGTTATAATTTTGTTCAGGCAGATTCTGTTGAATTTTAGTTTTTTCTGAAATCTGCTAAAATTCCTTGTAATTTTCATCAAGTTCTTCTTCAAGCCAAAGCGAAAGTTCCGCCGTTACTTTTGAAAGTTTTTGCGCCCGGTTTTTTCCAGTGATTGAACATTCCCACACAACTGCGACGCGCCAGCAGTTTTCCAGATAAGTTTTTATGATTTTTGAGTCGCGCTTTTTATTGCGTTCAATTTTGTTTTTCCAGAATTCTGTGTTTGTTTTTGGCAACCTGAAAAGCTGGCAGTTTTCGTGACCATGCCAAAAACATCCGTTTATAAAAATCACCGCATTGTAGTGCGGAAGAAGAATGTCGGGAGTGCCGATGTAACGCTTGTCATTTTTGCGGAATCTGAAACCTGCCTTGAAAAGTGCTTTTCGCAGAAACACTTCGGGTTTTGTGTTTTTGCTGTGAATTTTTGACATGTTCAGGCTGCGTTGTTCTGGAGTTAATCTGTCCATTTTCTTCTATATATTAGTTTGAAATTTGAGTTTTGATAATTCTGAAATTTCATTCTATTATATAGCACCGCAGGTAGAATGGGTAGGCGAAAATGTCGAGCTTTGCGAGACAGTTGAGCCGAGGAAAAGGCTTTTCCCTACAAAATAAAAAAATCGTGTTTTTTTGCTTGTTTCTATTTATAGAAACGGTTATAATTATGGTATGAAAAAGATGAATTTTATTGCAGGCGTTTGTGCTTGTGCTATTTTGGCGGCTGGTTGCTCAAAGAAATCTTCTGACAATGCGGCTGCGGGAAAATCTGTTAAAATTGGAATTGCGAAAATTGTTCAGCATGTGGCTCTTGATGACATTGAGCGTGGCGTTATTGATGCCGTAAAAGATGCTGGAATTAACGCAACTTATGACTTGCAGAATGCGAACGGTGATGTTAATACTGCAAATCAGATTGCTTCGCAATTTAAAGATGAAAAGGTTGATGTTGCTGTTGGAATTGCCACCCCGGTTGCTGTTGCTCTTGCCAACACAATCAAGGACGTTCCGGTTGTTTTTGGAACTGTTACAGACCCGATAAAAGCTGGACTTGTGACAACTTTGGCGCACGGTGAAAAAAATGTTACTGGAATGAGCGATGAGCTGCCGTCTGTTGAGCATATTAAACTGTTCAAGAAAATTGCGGGAATCAAGACTCTTGGTTACATTTATACTTCCAGCGAGGACAATTCGCTTTCTGGTCTTGAGCTTGTAAAAAAAGGTTGTGCAGAAGCCGGGCTTGAGCTTGTTACTCAGTCTATTTCTGCGTCTTCTGAAGTAAAACAGGCTGCGGAGGCAATTGTTGGTCGCGTTGATGGAATTTATCTTACAACTGATAATACTGTGTTCAGCGCGCTTCCGGCTTTGGTTGGCGTTTTTAACAAAGCTAAAAAGCCGATTTTTTCTGGTGATGTTACTGGCGCAAAAAATGGCGGTTGTTTTATGGCTTCTGGTTTTAATTATTACAAGGCTGGTCGCGCAACAGGTGAGATGGTTGTTCAGATTTTGAACGGCGCAAAACCTAGCGAAATGCCTGTTCGTTTTATGACAAAACCTTCTGATTCTGATTTGCTTTTTGATTTGGATGCGGCTGCACTTTGCGGAATTACAATTCCAGAGGAATATCTTTCGCAGGCAACTTATATTATTCAGAACGGTAAATTGGAAGAAAAATAAGATATGTTGGAAACTGTACTCATAGAAGGCTTTATTTATGGAATTATGGTTCTGGGCGTTTTTGTTTCGTACAGAACTTTGAATTTTTGTGATATGACCGTAGACGGAGCGTTTCCGATGGGCGGTTGCATTCTTGCGGCTTGCCTTCAGTTGGGAATTCCGCCGTTTGTCGCATTGCTGATTGCTTTTGTTGGCGGATGTGTTGCTGGTCTTTGCACAACAATGCTTTACACAAAGCTTCGTATTCCAGATTTGCTTGCCGGAATTCTTATGATGACAATGCTTTATTCTATAAATCTGCGGATTATGAATAACCGCGCGAATGTTTCGTTTTTAAGGATAAAGACTACGTTCAGCAGCATTACAGCTTTCTTTGAGGAACGGTTTCCTTCTCTTCCTTCTGAATTTGGAATTCTTTTATTTTTAATAATTTTTATTGTTGTCCTGAAATCTTTGCTGGATTTGTTTTTTCACACAGATTTGGGACTTACGATGGGCGCTCTTGGCGCAAATGAACAGATGATTGTCAGCCAGGGCGTGAATCCGCAGGTTGTGCGCGGAATCGGCATTTGTTTTGGAGATGGGCTTGCTTCCTTGGCCGGCGCTTTTGCTGCGATGTACAATGGATTTGCCGATGTTGGAAGCGGAACTGGCGTTATTGTGAGCGGGCTTGCTTCTTTGATGCTTGGAGAATTTATAATCCGCTCAAACAAAATTGGCTGGCAAACTTTGCGCGTTTTGATTGGCTCAATAATTTACCGCGCGCTTATGCTGATTGCCCGAAAATATGGACATTTTGTAAATCTTACACCGAACGATTTAAAGTTGATTACAGGAATTTTAATCATCATCTGTCTTATTATTTCTAACATAAAAGGCAAAAAAGACTGGAAAATTCATTTTAGACGACCAGCGAAAAACGGAGCTTCAAAATGATAACAATTGAAAATCTTAACGTTGTTTTTAATAAAGGAACTCCGGATGAAAACCATGCGCTGAAAAATATCAATCTAAAAATTGATAAAGGTGACTTTATAACAGTGATCGGTTCAAATGGCGCAGGAAAATCAACTTTATACAATGCGATTGCAGGAACAATAAAGCCAGAAAGCGGACACATTTTTTTGGATGAAGAAAACCGCGAGATTACTTTTGACAAGGAATATAAAAGGGCGCGCTATATAGGACGCATTTTTCAGAATCCTCTTCTGGGAACTGCCGGAAAAATGAGCCTTGAAGACAACATGATGATTTGCAGCAAAAAAGGCTGGAAAGGTTTGAAAATCAGCCTGAACGGAAAAATGCGCGAATATTTTAAAAATCAGCTAAAAGTTCTTGATATGGGACTGGAAAATCGCCTGAACGACAATGTGAATCAGTTTAGCGGCGGTCAGCGCCAGGCATTGACTTTGCTGATGGCGGTTATGTCTAAACCGGATTTGCTTTTGCTTGACGAGCACACGGCGGCTTTGGATCCTACGAACGCTGATATTGTTATGCGGCTTACGCGCCAGTTTGCGGAAGAATACAATCTTACTGTTATGATGGTTACGCACAACATGAAGCACGCGCTTGAATACGGAAACCGCCTTATCATGATGGACGACGGAGAAATAATTTTTGATGTGAAAGGCAAGGAAAAATCCGACTTGACGATGGACGATATTGTTGAGCGCTTTAAACAAATCAAGAAAAAGGAACTTTCCAACGACCAGATGATGCTTCAGTAATATTCAATTTTTATACTAAATTAACCCGAATGTTGAGTTTTATCTGAATCCATAAATTGAATAAGCGGGAAGAAAAAGAAAGCGGCAACCGAGTCATTCGGAGCGA
>ERZ808267.21-NODE-21-length-128335-cov-3.852315_pt1 | contig 128335 bp, 129 predicted proteins | sample MGYA00521241_ERZ808267 | MGnify/ENA primary metagenome ERZ808267 (study PRJEB31516, sample SAMN03275592) | gut metagenome | biome: mammalia-associated habitat; material: feces | host: Papio cynocephalus | place: Kenya | collected 2012-07-19 ...
CCCGCCGCCGCCCCCATGGGGGCTCTATAAATGAAAATAAACTTGAATCAACAAAACCAATCAACAATAACATCAACCAAGTCGATTTACTACCTTAGCTTACTGTCCTAATTTTGGGCACAGTGCATTGAAATCTGCGTAGCAGGTTAGGAATCGCAAAAAAAAAGAGAGGGGCGAAGCCCTCTCTGAATTATGAATAACAACCATTAAAAAAATTAAATCCAGTCCAGCGGGAAATCTTTTCCCGTTTTGGTCTTGTACTGCTCGAAATCGCAGGTTTTAACCTTGGTGAGTATCCTGCGCCCTTGCCTGTCAAGAATCCCCATCGGCGCTTCGAGCACCAGACCTTCGGCTTTCAAGTCCCTGTCTTGGGAAATTCTCGATTTGAAGGAGTCTTTTACGAATTTGCAGGCCGCGGCTATCGTCATATAGCCAATAAGCGGAACTATGGGCAGTCCTGCCTGTTTTGCGATGTCTTCACATGCCTCTCGTGTAAGCCATATGCTCGTGCCGGCGCGCGACGTAACTTTGAGGTCAAAGACAATGAAACCCGTGCATTTCGGGAGGTATTTTGCACCCGCCTTTTGAATGCCCACGCCGAAGCCTTCGCCAAACACCTCAACTTGTTGCGGCCAGACTGTCTTAACACCGTCGCTCCTGCCGAAAATGGTGCTCCATGCCGTTCTGTTGGCGATTTGTTCCAATACTCCGTAGAGTTTTATCGGAATTGAGGAAACTTCCGACTTGCCGCGTATTTCCGAGGTGTGCCCGCCGGTTTCGGTGAAGTTAATTACGATGGAAATGTTGGTGCCGTCTATTTTCTCGGTCGCTTTCCACTTCAAGTCTTTGAGTGTCTTGACCAAGTCCGATGTAAATTCGGGGATAATGACCTTTGTCTTTTCAAGGTCGCGTTTGAATATTGTGTCGATTTTAGAGTAGTATTGCATATGATTTGAAAATTTAGGCTTGTTGGAGAAGTTCCTGTTTCACTAGTTCAGGATGTTGGAGAGCGAACATTATAGCCTCTACCTCTTCGGGATACTTTTGGGGATTTCTGAGGAAATTGAGCCCCGGAAACTTAAAGAACTCCGCTTTTACCATGCCGTAAGTTTCGGAATTCCAATAAAACCGGAACTCGATGGGATTATTGCGACGTTCCTTGAGGTTGACAAATACCATTCCTTCCTTATAGACCTCAGCACATTGTTCCCACACACATTCGTCAATAATCATATCAGGGAGCTCGAATCCGTATTTAGCTTTTAGAGAGTTATATTTTGCCCTTAGTGCCTCTATGCCTTCCCTATCCGCGTAATAGGCGTTTTGGATTTTGGAAAAGAATATATGCCCTGTGTTCTCCGCCCCCGGCCCGGGATGTAACACCCTTGTATACCTTCCGTCAACCCCGAAGATATATGGATAAGGGTAGTCCTGAGGGTTAACTATCGTAGTCGGAATACCCTTGCGTTCCGTGAGCTTCAAGCACCAATTGTCGGGATTGAGATAGATGTGGTTGAAGTCTGTATCTGTGTAATAGAGACGAATTCTAACAGGATATGAATCCGAGTACTCGTAACGATTAAAACCGATGTAGGAAAAGAGGGAAATAGGCAGCAATTCTTTGGCAGCCTTTTCAGATATCTTGGACAGCTTTATGAAGCTTCTGTGGCTATACGATTCCAGCTTGGTTCCACCCAACTGTATCCCGTGTACAGGTTTAACACATGGCTCTCCCCAGTGGTTTTTCTTTTCCAGTTCTGCAGTGAATTCGAAAAATGTTTTAAAGGTTTGCATACTTTCAAACTTTAATGCCGCGTAGCGGCAAACCTCTACAACCCTTTTGCCAAAACGGCGCGTTTAACCTTGTCTGGATGCTCCAACGCGTGGATTATTGCAGCGTATTCACTCGGGTACTCCTTTGGGGATTCTATGTATTGCAATCCCGGAAAGTCCAGGTACTTCCTGTCTACGAGGATATATTTATCCTCACCCCATCGAAATGAATATGTCCAAGTCCCGTAATCAAACCCTGGATAGTCGGACGCTTTAACTAGGACTCCGTCCGCTGAATGTCGCTTGGCGTATTCGCGCCAGAGACTCTCGTCAACCATCATACGATTCGGCATATCGAATCCGTATTTTTGCCTTAACAACTTGTAGTTGGCTTCCAGGCAGCGCATACCATCCGCATCTGTGTAGTAGCCATCCTGTCCCCTGTTCTGTGATATGTATACAAGTCCGTCCAGTAAGGATAGAATAGACTTTTCCTGCGGGAGGCGTGTATAATGGGAATCCGGAGCTAAAATCAGTGGGTATGCACCCCTGCCCATAGGAACAACAGTAGTCTTGATATCCCGCGCCTCCTCGTAAGACAGCTGCCATTTGTCCGGACATAGGAATAAATGCCCGAAATCCGGCTCGGTATAGAACATGCGAATCTTTTCGGGTGCTGACCCGGCCTCTTTCGGGAATATCTTGATTTTTGAGAATAAGTGCAGTGGTATAAGGTTCTGCGTCTGTTTTGGCGAAACCTGACTCAGCGCGAAAAATGTCTTGTAGGAATATGCCGTTAAATAAGTCTTATCCAAGTATACCCCGTGATTAGGTTTGACATACGGATCGCCATACTTGTCGCGCCCGCGCGCCACCTCTTCTATAAATGTATAAAAATCTGGGAATCTATCCATGATAGTGCTTTCTACACACAAGCGAAATATATGGTGTCACTTCGTGCACATTCGGATAGTACCTCTGCCATGTTTCGTACGCATCCAGCTGTTTGTCCGGCTTTGTAAACCTTGCGCATTCCCAATCCAAAACTGCTTGGAGCGGGTCGGCTACGCGCCCGTTTCTTACATGGTGTTTGGAATGCTGCCTATGCCACGCCGATGCTTTGTCTTTGCTTGTTACGCAATACAACAGCACCTTGTCCAAGTCGTGTAGAAGGAATCGGATATGCCACGTTCCGGTGTGGATTGCGAGCCTGTTAAGGGCAAACCAATGCCTGAGCGAGTATCTGATGTATTTAAAATTCCTGAATATCATACGCGTTTGTTCGCTTTAATGCCGCGTAGCGGCTTTGTTTCGTCTTGCCGCCCGCTTTTCTTCCAGTTTTGTCAACATTTTATGATATCGCTCGTAGAAGTTCTTGGAGTTCTTCAAATACCGCATAAAGTCTGTTTCGGATTCCGTTCCTGCCGCATTGCGAATCATCTGCTCCTTCATTGCATCCGGGACATCCGACCGCTGAATAACCAAGTTAAAGATTTTCTTTTTGTCTTCAAGCGAGCACCACCGTACCCGTCTAAGGTAGCCGTCGATTATCCGTATAATCGACAGCACCTCATTTTGCCTGAATATTGGGTCGTTGGTTGGCATTTAGGTGTATTATTCCTCGTAAATAGGATCTTCGTCTTCGTCCCAGTCCTCATAGTCTCCGTAAAAATCGATACGAATGGCATCTACGCTGCCCTTATCGTTTTTGTGCACGTATGCCTTGAACGAGCCGTCGCCGCCAAAGCTATGAAAGGTTTTCCCCCAGTCTATACCGTATCCCCGGTATTCGTGAGTTGGGCTGAATTCGGCGTCCTCCTCTATATCGATACCGTCCTCGGGAAACTTTGCATCGTCGTAAACACCACACTCGCCGGAGTCAACGCCCACATCAATACCCGTGTCGATTTGACAGTCGAAGGGTAGAATCTTACCATCAAGGGAAGAGTGTACGATAAAGCCGCCCTCAACCTGTCTGTAAGGGTCGCTCGTTGCGGATAGGGAATATGCTCTATACGTACCGGGTTCTGTCTTTACTGCGCCCGAGCACCATGTGCCCTTTGAATAGCACGGATCCGTAATTAAGGTTTTTTCTCCGAGTTGGATATCTTTATCGTAATGCATGTTTTTCATAATTTCAAATGTTGACGTTTGCGTATACTATTATGGTTTATATCCGCGTATGCGGATTGCGCCTAGTCCCTATGGGCATCAAGGAAAGTTGTAATTACCCCGATCTCTTCGTCCGGCGTAATCATATGTATTTATAGGTGCTGGTGATTTGTTTGAGTTGCTCGAATAATCCCAGTGCCACGGCATCGGTGATTCCGTATCCGAATTCCGAGCGGGCAAGCATATTATCGTACCAGTTGAAGTCGTTCTGCAACCACAGCGAAAATTGCTTGAAATATTTTGTGTTTTTACACTGCGCCTTTTGGGCGATAGTGTACTCCATGCACACGAGCCAGTAATAACATAACATGCACACCACCGTTTGCTGCGCCACAGGGGACTTCGCATCCATCTCCCGTAAACCGCCCAACTGCTTGTCGAAGAGCTCCTGCTCCTCTTTTGTTTTGGGTTGCGTATAGACAATCTCCAATTTGTGCTCGTCTCGGAAGCGATCTACACACTCCCGCATTTCTCTTGCTACTCTTTCCGCCTCCGCTTGTCCTTTTTTCATTGTTTTAATGAGTTTGAGTTCTGCGTAGCAGAATATTCCCCAGTCAAAAAAAAAGCGGGGATAACCCCGCCTTGAAACGAAATAATAACTGGAAAATTATTTGCCCTTAGACGCTACGAACTTCTCGAAAAGCTGCTTGCCAGCCTCCGTATTAATAAAAGCCTCCAACATACCTCCTAGATTAGTTCCGCCCTTTGGTGTGAAAATGTCTCTGGCGGAATTTACCCCCGTAGTAACATCTCCTGCGTTGGCGATAACTTTGATGTCTGCATTGCCCAAGTTCTTGGCCTGCTCTATGCCGATAGCCTGATTCGCATGTACCTCTTCAATGCGGACAAGGTATTCTTGGTAGCTCTTGTTGTCGCCAATCTTGGCCGCCAATTCGGTTTGCGCACTGACGGATGCGAGCTGGTCGAGCTTCTTTGCGGTGGCTCTTGCCGTACCCTCGGCTTCGATACCGGAGGCTTCGCGCTGCTTTGCTACAAGATTCGCTTCCGCTACAGTGGTGATGACTTTGGCTTGCTGTTCCGCCTTGATGACTTCTGCCTGACGGGAAATTTCCGCTTCTTGGACTTCCTTTACACGGACAATTTCCATTTCCTTACTCTTGGTAATTTGTGCCTGCTCGTTGATTTCCTGCTGGGTCTTCTCCTTTTGGATGCCGATGTTCTTTACGACTTCAGCCTCCCTTATACCGACGGATTCGTTTGCATCTTGTGCTTTGAGCTTGACGACCTTTTCCGCTTCGATTTCGGCGGATTCTGCGAGTTGCTTATTCTTTGCAACCTCTACGCGGGATTCCTTTTCGATCTCGGATTTCTTCTTTGCCATGATGTTTTCGATGACACGGCTCCCCTCCGAGTCGCGGACATCCATAAGCTCGATGTTCTTCACCGGTGTTACACCCCATTCTTTCAACTGGTCGTGTACCGCGAGGGTAAATTTCTCGCCGTAGACGGAGCGTTCGCTCATGATATCCTCCAACTTGGCGTTCGCCATAATCGAACGAACAGCGCCCTGCACAATCCCCATCAGGTGCGAATGTAATTCCTGAAAAGAGCCCACCTTATTCGCGGCCTCGTTTGTATCCGCAATGCGGAAGAATGCCTTGATATCGATTTTAAACGGAACACGGTCTTTGTCGTAAGCCTCGTATGCCGCCAAGTCCAAATCGAAGTTGGAAACGGGTAATTCGCGCTTGGTTATACCAAAGAGCGGCAGCCACGAAGGAAATTCATAATAGACATTTCCCCCAACCTGCCCCTTCCCGTAGGATATGGTTCTATTACGTGTCTGAATGATATGAACCATGTTTGTGGGGACAACCCGACGAAGCGTGATTAGCCACCCTGTTAATACTATGCCTAAAACGGCGGATAAGAATATTACTGCTATCATAATATGGAGAAATTATAGGATTACCACTCTTCAAGTGCCAAATATGTTGAGTCCTCCAGCCTATCGTCCGAAAGCCACTCCTTTAACTGGTCGATAAACTGCATATTCTGTATCCCAGGTATTGCATAGGCATATTGGTCCACCGTGGCGAGGATCTGTTGCAGAATGGCAATATTCAGCTCTATCCCGCGATCTCCCGAATAGGTAATGGGTTCCAATGGTAGCGTGTTAACCGCGTCCAACCATGCGATGAGCTGGTCCATTGTGAATGCTCCCGGCTGTGCGTGATAGGTTATCTCCTGTTTTACAATTGCGTGTACATTTGGCATACTTTTGTGTATGGCGAGGATTAAATTTGGGTTAAGAGATATTTGGCTATGTTGGCCCGAAATTCCGAAGTCTGAATTGCGTTAAGAAGCATCATAGTCTGCTCCTTTGAGTCGCCCATTGCGGCTGCAAGTATGTGTCCCCCGGGACCCACCATAACAAGAGGGTGGACAAGTAGTATATCCGGATTTCCCGTCTCCACCTCTATTATCCCCGTGCGCTCTCCCAGTTTTATGGAAGGTGGGACTAATCCGCGTTTGCGAAGCTCCCCGAAGGATGTCAGGATATAGCTGCTCTTTGTGGTGTAATATTGACACGTGTACCAGGAATCTGGGTTCAATGAGGGTATGGAGAATCCGTATGTTTCCACGTATTCCCGCTGTCTCGGTGCCAACACACGATTAAAATACTCTTCTGTGACATAGAATACCTTGGAAACCAGACTGCTAGCACAGGGAAAATATGCTTCACAGGTAGGCACCGTCTGGGAACGAGGATCGCCGTGCAGGCGAACAAAACCGGGAACACCGCTCGCATGCGGATCCGACAAAAGTAGATAGTTTGCGTCCCCGGATGCAAAGTGCAGCGGAACACAATCCACGCCGTTCTTCAACCGAACGGATATATCGGCCGTCGCTACGGAGAACTTTCGGATAAACAAATCCTCACCGTCAAAATAGTAGGAATGCTCGTAAGGTTCGCCTATGGAATCTAGGAAATCCACAACTGATACCTTGGAAAGAGGTAGTCTTGCATAAGATGCGTCCTGTGGCGGTTCTGCTGACGATTGTAGAAGCTGCCGATGCTTGGCTCGAAAGATGGTATTGGTTTCCACCACACGGTACGTATATCCGCGACTTAGGAGAATTTGCCGCTCGCGCAGGCTGATTGTTACTTCCTTTGGCATGCACTTTTGGGGTCAGACAGTCTTGAATATGCTTTCGTCAAATGGGGCGTCGGGGACTGTATCGCCTTGAGTAGTTCAAGGGTTTCCTCCTGAAGAGAATTTACTACCTGCAATAGCACTGCAGTTTTCTTCATCTTGTCCGCCACTGCCAATTTCAGGCGCTTTTCGGCATTCGCCGCGTCCGGATGTGCGTGTTGGATTTTCATTATTTAGACCTCCCTTGAGAACTCCTCGGTCTTTTGGATAATTTCGTGGGTGAAGTATTCCTTTCTCGGGTGCTCCGTCCCGAAACATTCCGCCTTGAATTTCCCGTAGTTCTTTCCTATTTCCGGCTTATCCGCTGTCGGATGGGTTTTGGAGTAGATTTCGGAGAAGTTTTCAAAGTCGTAGCGACGGGCTTCGATTTCCGCCACGTAATTGCGGTAGAGCGATTCCTTGATTTGGACGGTTACCGCCTCGCTAATCCACGGGAGAAATTTTCTCAAGAGCAGCATACTGTCGTATGTGTGGTATACCGGGGTGTCCTCAATATGGTTCCTGCCGTAATACCAGTCAAAGAATGCGTTATACGAACGGGACTGGTGTTCGCGTTTCCGGTGTTTGGCATTGCCCTGAACCTGCAACTGGTAGAGCGAGCCGGAGAACCTTTGGCTTGCAAGGAATTCGTAGACCTCCTCCACTGTTTCAAACCCCTTTTGCCAGCGGCTAAGGTTGAAGCCAAAGAAGGTGGCATATACCTCGGGCGAGGCCGTCAGGAAAATATCGTCAAACTTGTCTTTGCCTCTGAGATAAAGGCCGTCCATCCCGAATTTAAATCCGATTTGGCGCGCTATTACGCCCATTACCATTCCCACCATACCGTAGGAGAGATAGAACATGTGGGCGTCTTTTCTGTCCGCACGGCAACCGATAAGGTCAACTTGATGTCCCTTATAGGCGCAGGAACGGACGTGTCCGTTGGGGGTATAGCCGTCCTTTGAAACGATATCGCGGAATTCCCTATAAGCGGGGCGATCCATCTCGTCGTAGGTAAATACCAGATCCACATCGCCGAAGCTATCCTTGCCGGGCAATTCCGCCGGAATGGAGGGATGAAGATTGTAGCTTTCCGCCAATTCAAGCAATTCTCTGCAAAAAGCTTTGTACTCTTCTTTGGACATTCTCGTTGTCCCGTATTTCTCTGTCGCTTTACCGCCCATTTGTTTCCTTTTGTTTCTTATGTTGCCTTATTCGTTTAAACCCGCGTAGCGGGTTTCTTCGGCTTCATTGAGCGAAACCAATAGTAGATTGCCGTATTTGACATTTGCCTACCCCACTTCTGCCAGAAAAACTTTGGGCGGGCTTTTATCCAAGGATTGCGATTATCCCTATTACACGCCCATGCGGAAAGCTTTGCCGGATTGGTTTCTCCGAACTTTTTAAGGATAATTCTAAACAGATTGACTACCTCTTCGGGAATATCGTCGTCCGGCTTTTTGGGAGTATAGCGGAAATCCGTGTATTTATGTACATTCGGAAATATGGCCCCAAAAGGCCAGGCATGCGGACGTTCGTCGGTAAGCTGTACGTGTTGGGAAGTAAGTGCCAAGCCATATGCCATATACAGTAATTTCTGCACCTGGGTCATGTTGAGATTTAAGCCGAACTCAGTTGCCGCAATATAGCGTAGACAATTGGCGCATTCAACACTATCCAGTTCCAACTCCTCAAACTCTTTTTCGAAAATACCCATATTGTTTATGTTTTATTCCCGCGTAGCGGGAGGCTCTGTTAACCGAAAATCATAATAAGAAAAATTATGAGAATTAGAAAACCGCAGCCCTCATTGTAAGATCTACGCGTTCGGTACTCCGAGGGCGTTTCCTTGTGTGAATACCACTTTCCATTTCTTGCTCTGTATGCCATATTACTCCTCCGGAAGGTTGTCGGGAAAGTTGAAGGTCGCCTGTGCACTCGGAAATTCTATTTCCTGCCTCGAACCCGTTAGCCACTCTGCGAGTATATGTCTGTGGCAAAAATCTGCGGGTTTTTCATAGCAGACGAGTACGGGAATTTTGCCCTTCGCGCAGAACATAATCTGCTCCAATACGGCTTCTTTATCCCTTCCTAACAAAGAGGCCTTGTATGCCATAGCGTAGGATCTCTCGTCCAATTCGCCGTGTTTATAAGCTCTTAGTAATTCCGGCGTAGGTGCAAGGTTAGCCAACCACGGAATATTTCCCATGCCCTTTGGATTGTATTGTGCTACGCTGATGGGTTGGTAGGTATTGGTTTCTTCCAACTTCCTCCATTTTGCAAAATATGATGTTTTAATCTCCATGTGCCGCCTTTAGTATTTTGAACGCAGGAACAATTTCCGTGGATATCAGTTTCACGATGCACCTATCGTCTATACACTTGTTTATCCTATTCCAATTGAGTAATTTTCGCTCCTCCATTGCCCATAGATGTTTCTTCTGGTTTTCATGTGGAAATCCATCGGGGTAAAAATGGTAGATACGGTAGAATCCCTCCATTGCGTTGTTGCAACGAGTGAGGTTTTTAACTGTCTCCGAGTCTAGCTTGTTTGTTGCCATAACGATATTTTAGTTGCGTGATCTTTCTTCCTACCCAGCCAAGGGAGCATTAAGCACCTTATTCCAGTAGCGGTAGTGTTGCATCTTGGGGCGATACATGGCCTTCGGCCCGCCGTTCCAGAGGAATGCCAATTCCATCATCGTGGGTTCCCTCCCCGTTTCGCTAATGTAAGCGGTAATATATTTGCTAAAATAAAGTCTTGCGATTTGCTTTGCTTTTTCGCGGTTGAATGCATCGTTATGGCGGTATTTGGGTTTTGCGTAGCGGTTTACGTCTATAACCACGGAACGGTGTATTTGCAGGCACCCTTTTGCCCTACCCCTATCGCCTACAACGTGATCTCTGCCGCTGCTTTCTACAAATATCAACCTATCAAGGAGCTCCTCCATTTCGGCATATGTGATAGCCTGCGCCTGGGAAAACGACAAAACCAAAATCGATAATATTGTAAATATGTGTCTCATAGCGTTTGGCATTTATTGTCGCGTAGCGACAAACATCGGGGGACGCCAAAGTCAATTATAGGATTTTTAAAATGGGGAAACTATATGTGTCCCAGGTGGATAATTTGGGCGGTCTTCTTTATGCCGTATGTGGAAATACTGTTACGCAGTTTTTCTATGCGGTAGGCAGGTCCCGCGTAGGCATATTTCCGCAAAAATCTGGCCTCCGAAAAATCGAGTCCCAGGGCTGTGCGCAGGGAATTGAATATCTCCGCCCTCTCGCGAAACCAACCCGCCGTGCGCGAATTATCTACCCTCTTTATGCGCGCGATACGGAAGTCGCTAGACCGAATGCCCGCGGAGTCCAGGAGCTTTTCATATGGTTTTCCTTTATGCCCTGTTAGAATCACGAAAAAATCGTTTACCCGTCCGCAATAGGTTTCCTCGTGTTTGGTTTTGTACTCCTCCCGAAGTATTTCCCGTACCGTTGGACTAAAGGAGTTAAAGGTCGCCCAAAGGTTGTCTTTAAAATAGCGTGCGTGTAAGTCGTTTGTTCTGTAAAGTGGATAAGTTATGGCATCGCCCTCCCTCTGTACCATCCAATATGGTGTAAGGTTATGTTCGTAGGCAAATACATACCAATACCAGAGATTCTCACGTCCTATATCCTGCTGGAAGATAAATATCGGTTCAGTAAGATTTGGGTCGTCTTCCGTTAGCTGGATTATATGTGTCGGATATCGTGCGGGTGTATGCCTGCCTATGTCTCGGGTGTCATACCCAAAATGCTCGCAGAATTCGGTGGAATTCGGCTCGTCCGGAAGTATTTGCAAAAGCTCCATACGCGACTTGACGATGTCCCGAGGGGCACCGTCAAGATAGATAGAAACGTTTGCTGTGATGTCGGTAACTTTACGCATTACTTACCCTGCTGCTGTAACAGGATGCCGAAGTTTCCGGTGCCCCCGCCCCAGTAGGTCGGGAGAGTTCCGTTCCAGCGCTTTATGCGGAGTTCTTCAAGCGAAAGCGGGTTCTCCTTTAGCGCCTTGCCGATTTTTTCAATCGCAAGCGCATTTGCCGAAGCTTCTATTTCAATTGCCTTGGCTTTACCCTTAGCCTTTTCGATTTCGGCATTTGCGACACCCTGTGCTTCAATTCGCGCCGTTTCCGCATCGATTTCCTTTTTGCGTTGCGTAAATTTTGCCTTTTGTGATTCCTGCTCCTGAATCATCTTGGCCTCGATGGCCTGATTGAGTTTCGGAGAAAGTTCCACATTGGACATGACAAGACGTTCGATTGTAAAAATGTCATAGGAAGCGATGCGACTCTTGAGCATCTGGTTGGCCTTTTCGCTTACCAAATCACGTTTGTTTACAATCTCCTCCGAATTGAGGTCCTTGCAAACCTCCTTCATTGTCTCCTGTACAAGCGGTTCCAATACCGTTCTTAACGGGTCGCGGTTGTAGTTAGTAACGAGCTTTGTCACCTTGTCGGGAGTGATATGGTAAAGAACATCAATTGATAGCTCCACACTCTGGAGGTCTTTGGAAAACACGTCCAATTTTGCCGAGGCTCTTTGGGTGGAAACCTTGAACGTTCTAATCTGTGAAATAAACGGCAGTTTGAAGTTCAAACCACTTTCCATTACGCCTCCGCGGACTTTACCCATTGTTACCTGTATACCCCTCTCGTCCGGACCTATGACCGTATACGAGCAAAAGGCGGTTACCAAAAGGCAAAAGGCTCCTATGACACCCAGTAGTAAACATCCGGTTTTAGGTGTATCCTGATACATATTATTTACCTTTCTTGTTGTTCTGGTTTTTCTTGCCGGAGTCATTCTTGCCGCCTTGAGTTCTAAAGCCCTTCTTCTTGCTGTTGGCGTCTTTTTGCTGGTTCTTTTCCTTTTTGGGCTGGTATGTCACATCTACGCGAATGCGGATACCCTTCTTTGTAGGCGTTTCGGAGTATTCTGTTTTCATACCCACTGCAGCCAAATTTGCCGCCGCAGCCTCCACCAGCTTCTTTACCACCTTTGGATCACCGTGGAATACGGTGGGCTTACCTACCGTAAGCAACGGCGACGCCGGAAGGAAGAATGTGTCCACCTCCGAGCCTACGCGGAAATTGGGCGACAGAAGCTTGCAAGGTGCATTAAAAGGTTCCGACGAACCCTTCTCCACATGGATGGTGTCGCTTGTATTTGAAAGCACAAGTTGTGCGATAGTTACTACTTTCTCTGTTTGTTGTTCGTTGTCCTGCATATGAATTTAGTTTGAGATTAAATCTGAATTAGTCTGCGCGTATAAAACTCCTCCGCGCCGGATTTTAAATAAACGGAAACCGCATTGTCCCCGTGCGATTCCCACCAAGCTTCCGCCTCGCGTTTGGAACGGAAATGCAATCCCTCCCACGGCGGATAAAGATGCGATATTGTGTTGTCCGGTTTTATCGTGCAGAAGCGGTATTCCCCTCCGTGCTTGACCCTGAATATGACAACAAAACGATAGCGCATTATTTAAAGCTTAGTGTAGCCCGTATAAAATTTATGAATCATCCAGCTCCAATAACATTTTCCGAAATTGGCGCTTCTCATAGGTTCGCCTGCCCTTTGCCGAAAGTCTGCGGTCCAGTTTGGAAATAGAAACAGGTTCTTTCCAGCCCTTGCGGTGGAACTCACCTCCCTGGTAATGCATACCCCAGCAGTCGGAATCCGTTACCCATTTCGGATAGACCGAATGTATCTCCTCGCCTGTATACCCACGGTAATTTTCGTGCATGGCGTCGCCCACGCGGTATCCGTTTGATTTGTAATACGTTCGGGAACGCCGCCAGGTTTTACCCATGCGCGGCGTTCTGTTGGAGATTTTCTCCCTATCTGGTCTTCTGTAAGCTACTGAGCCCATTCTTTGGAGTTTAGGCCATTTCCGGGGTGGGAGGTTCCTTGTGGAGTTTGCTGGTCGCCTCTGCAACGGAAGTAACCGCCTTATTCTTGCCGAGGAGCCTGTCCACTATTTTCTGGGTGGCCTTGCGCAATCTTGCTTTCTTATCTTTCTTGGAAGTGGATTTGGGTGCTTTTTGTAGTGTTGACATTGCCTGGATTGCCCGCTTGATTAAACAGTTCACCCTACTTAAGAGCACCGATTCTTCCGCATTCAAGGCATAGAGCGGGATGATGGTATCCAGGGTCTTTTTCGTAATTTGAAGGTCTTTAAGACCGACTGCCGCCGCTACGCTTTGCATGGTGATGCGGAAGTCCGTGAAAACATTGGGATTTTTGGGCAGCGGTGTGGTTCGCAACCCATATACCTTCATAAGCTCGGCTTGCTCTGCTTTGTTAAGCCTCCAGGAGGTGGATTTCGGAAGCAAACGAATGTAGTCAACAAGCTTATCCTCCGGTATAGCATATCTACAATACGCTGTGGCCGTATGCATTATATGAACAAGAGGGGTGTTTACGGCATACTGAAATACGTTTGCCTCCTGTATTGACATTAACATGGTTGCTATTTTTTGGGAATAATTCAAAGCATTAGTATCTAAGAGGATACCCTTTGTGTATTTCTTGGCAAATGCTACCGGCCCAGAGCCCAAATCTTCCGGGTGAAGGATGAAATGTGCGACAAACAACGGAGTAACCCTTCTATGTGAATCTTTCCACGACAGTATAGCCGGAAATGCTTTATCCGCGCGCACCTTTTTCAATAATTCAAGTGCCCCAACATATAGGGGTAACGGAGATGTCGGAAAATTCTTCGCAGGTACGGTTTCTGCCATGAGACACTTGTAGTCTTCTATGGCTTGCTTTTCGTCAGTAGAAAGTCTCAAATGCTTTCCCAAAACTGTTTGCCTAATCATGGTTAACCATGTACCGGGAGCTTGTGTTGGGTCGGAGGTAATGGCGTTCACAGCCTTGCTTACCGCCTTTAGTGCGCGTGGCATATCACCGCATAAACTACAACATATAAGCTGAGATACAGTAAGAAGTCTCAAGGCCGGAGTATCGTTTATTGCTTTAAGCTGCTTGTAAAGCTTGACTGCCGCTGCTACTTTGTAGATATAAGCGGCGGAATATCCGCGTTTTTTTATAGTTTTAAATGTGTCTATGACTTGTGCCTCCGAAAAATATTGGAGCGCAATAAATACTGCACGGGTTCGGATTACCGAACGGGCGGGCATGTCGCACACAAGACTAGTGAGTGTCTCTCGCAAACCGTACGTGTTTAGGAAATCCTCCAACATTTTATCCAGGGTGAGAAAGTCGTACTTATCCGCCTCCCATGCGCGGAAAATCTGGATGTCGTTGGTGAGGTTTTTACTGAGGACAATATTGAGTGTGGCGATATTCGCTGCCATCTGCATTTACTTTCGTTTAGGGTTTTAGTACCACATGGGTACCGTTTTTTGTTTTTACGATGCGTTAGGCTTTTAACGGTGCGTAGCACCGTTGTTTGCGACATAAAGAAAGAGGCGGGATTAACCCGCCTCTGTGTATGATAGAGATAATCAAGAAAACTAAATCTTGTGAAGAACCACGAATTCGTAATTCGGAAGGTTTAGAACGTGTGTCACCAGTTCCCAATTCCTGCCGAGCAGGTTGTAAAGCTGTCCCTTTAGGTCATTGAACCTACCGATATCCAAGGTCTGCATGGCCTCCCTGTAAAGTTCATGTAGTGTCCCCTCTTTATGCATAACTTCCTGTAGAAAGATTTCACAGGAGGCGGCAACCATATATCCAAGCTTCGATTCAATAAGTTTGGGAAGGGAATCTCCGAAGACGTAATGTTTATAAAAATCGTCTTGTGTGTGCGTTCGTGCGTTCGTGCAATAATGCCTCAAGGCCTTAAGCATGACTTTTTGGGGAATATTAGTCCCCATAACCTCGTGTCGGGCAAGTTCGGTCAGCTCCTCCTTCGAGAGGGTCTGAAGTTCGCGGTTCCAAAGGGTGGTTTGAATAAGATCAGATATCATTAATGTGCTGTTTAAATTGGCGGAGGAGACAGGATTCGAACCTGTGGTTCCGTGAAGAACGACCGTTTTCAAGACGGCTGCCTTAAACCACTCAGCCACACCTCCATGTTGTTAAAAAGTATAGGCGGGATTAAATTTCACTTAAAACCGTTCGTTTTAACAGCTCCGGCTCATCCAGAACTATTCCCGCAAACTCGCGGAGATAGGGACAGCCGCGAATTATCTCCGGATCCTTTAAAGCCGCAAATGGTGATGACGTCCATTCGGCGGGCACAAGCGTTTGTTTAAATGCCGCGGAGTGCCAAACTCTACCGACTGTATATTTTTTCAAAAACGCCAGAAAGGAGTCCGGTATGAGCTCCGGTGTCCATAGGACTGTTCCGTCGTGGGACTCTCGCCACGCATTGTATGTCTTCCACTTACGTGGATTCCACTGTCCCCGGCCGTCTTCGTCTGTGGGGGGCTCGTATTTGTACATTGCCCGCAGGTGGAGTAGATTTGCCTCCCGCTTGATGTTGAGTGTATTTAATTCTTCCCGAGTCAGAACAAGTGGTTCATCTACGTATTCTTTACTATCCAAAGGCATGCGCATCCACGCACGAGTTATAGGCAACCCAAAATATGTGAGTTCGGCTGTGCTTTCCCGAACCCTCATGTAATTGCTGTTGGAAAATAACTCCGGAGTTGTTAAGAGCATTTTGTATGTCCTTTCGGGCGGATGAAAGAGATACTCCTTTTTCAAGTTGTCGTGATTTGCATGGAAAAGTTCAACGTATAGTGTTCCACGATATAACTTACAGTGTGCCCCACCAAAAATACGCAATGTCTTCAGGAACGATAGTGGTATGCCGTCCGGCTTCTTTGCTACATGCTTCACATCCAGGACGGGCTGATACACTGACCACGGATCCGCGTTGCAACTGGGCTCAATCTCAATACGCGTATCGCCTATAAAAATGTGCCCCGCATGAACAATTCTGTCGCGGAAAAAATCCGCGACCCCTGATGCGTCCACAGGGAACCGCTCCCCGTTTGGGAAAAGCGGTTCTATAAAATTTGTGCTATTGCCTCTGTAAGCCATAACCCTTAGGCCGCCTTTGTAATTGTGGCGATCAAGTCTCCGATTGTGGATGGTTCCTTTTGGAAATCCGAATGGATTTTTAAAATATCCCAACCCTCTTCGCGCTCACCCCTCCAAACGCGATTTTTGTCCACACGGAGTGCATCCGCCAACTCCGAAACCATGGTGTCCAATTCCGGGCAGGAAATCTTCGCATCCGTCATGAACTTCCTCATACCCTTGTTGCCTTTAAAAAATGTCCGATAGGTCTTAAGGGAAATGCGGCACTTCTCCAGACGCCGCACCTGTTCGCCTTTTGTGAACGTGGCGTTGGTTAGGTCGCAGGCGATAAAGTAGTACTTCTTGTCGCAAGGAACCGTGAACGGCGATGAAAAGCTTCGCGATGTGAAATTAAAGGTATCGTAACTCTTATGGGCTGCAATATACTCTCCAAAATCCAGTTCCACCGTGGATTGGGCTCTCCCGTTCTTAAGCCCTTTGCAATTCTTAAAAAGCAGATATTTGATCGGCACTCCCGTCATATCCAGTTCCGGAAACTTAACCCCGTTATATGATTTTGCAATGTAGTTCGGGCTCCATGTTTTATCGGAATAATCCGGAAACAGATTTTCAGGTTTCAAACCCGTTACTCGCGACAGGTCGGCACCGGAAATTGGCTTATCCTTGAGGTTACAGCCGGTAAGATCCAGCTCCGGAAGAACTACTCCAGATAGGTCGGGAGAGCTCTCAACAAGCTCACGCGTTACCGTCTTGTTCAGTGAAAGATCCAACCCGCTGATGTCTGTGCCGCCGCATTCTGAAAAGTCTACCTTTGCAAATGCTTTGGACTTCAGTGAGTCATAAAATAATGTTACATCTGCGTCCCACTTTGACCAGAGTTTTGTCCTTTGCGAATACCCCAACTCCCTCGGACGCATCTGTAAAAGTTCCACACCCATGCTGGCGATGACTGCCTCCGACGCCCGCGTTACAACCTTGCGAAAGAGCTGTGCGTACTTCATGCAGTAGGTTTTCTTGTCGCAGGTGGACAATTCCAATATGCCCCGCTTTATATCTGTCGTATTAAATGCCATGCTTTTTTTATTTAGGAATGCGTAGCATTCTGTCCGTTTCCTAAATCATCGGGAGTAAAAGGCGTTTTACGGTAGATGGATCCTTCTGGTACTCCCCGTATACCCCTGCCAAGTCCCACTCGCCGGAATGCTCCTTCTCCCAAACCGTCTTTTCCGTATTGCGGAATGTGGGGCAAACGGTGTTTATGGCTTCCGTTATCTCCGATACTATTCGGTTTAACTCTGGGCAGACGATGTTATAGTTAACCATATACTCTAGTTGGTATTTTTTTGCCCGGAAGAATTGTCGGTATGTATCCAACGAGATTTGGCAACCCTCCAATCTTTGTACCTGCCTACGATTTTTGAATGTCGCCAGCGTAAGATCGCAACCCGAAAAGAAATAGGCTTTGTTTGTGGGAACAGTAAAGGGTTTTATAAACTTGTAGCCGGACGGACGACATGGACGTTCATACTTGTGCGATTTCCGGTATTCCTCAAAGTCTTTGTAACGTGTTATGTTTTCTCCGAGATTCTCCAATCCCGTACAGGACTTAATATACAAATTTCTCATATTGACACCCGTCATATCGATTGCGGGGAACTTCACATCACGATATGTTCGTGCTACATAGTTGGGACTCCATTTGGAATTTGCGTAATTCGGAAATATGTTTTCAGCCCTCAACCCTGTCACTTTGGATAGGTCGCAGTTCGAAAGCTGTTTTTTCGTGAGGTCACAACCCGCAAGATCCATTGCCGGAAACTTCACGCCCGTCAAATCGTATGCCGATTCCACTATCTCACGCGTTATGGTTTTATTTTTCGATAGGTCTAACCCGCTAATATCCAACGAGCCGCAACCCGTGAAATCCAGTTGCGAGAACTTTGACGATTTCAATACGGAGTAGAACAGGCGAATATCCGAGATCTGTTCACTTGAATAATATCTCCACTTTGATTTCTGTGAGTAACTCAACTCTTTCGGGCGTAGTTTCAGAAGCTTGATGGCAACTGCGTTAAAATCCCTGTCCGATGCTTCGGTTACCGTTTTGTAAAAGAGCTGTGCGTAGTTTTCGCAGAATGTAGTATTTTCGCATTCATTTAATGCCTGCATACCACGCTCTATATCCATCTTATTAAATGCCATATTTTGTTTTAGTTTATGAATGCGTAGCATTCTAATTGCATAAACAAAAGCACCTCTTATAACGGAAGAAGTGCGAAGAAACGGGGGAAAGATTCAAATATGGTCGGGCGGGCGGGACTCGAACCCGCGACCCCATGCTCCCAAAGCACGTGCGCTACCAACTGCGCTACCGCCCGAAAATTGGCGTGGTTTTGATGAGGGAGGTTCAGGGTGATCAGCCCCGGCAGAATGGCGCGGTGCGCCCTGCGACCACAAACTCCCGATACATCCGACTCCTGCCACAACCCGTGGATACTTCGGAGCGGAATTTATTGCCGAGGTGGGTTGAGGTTGCCTCGGCAAACAGCGCGTACCACGCCTAGTATGTAATCACCGAATGTGTATTGACCCTATTGCTATTATGCTGGCGTGAAGCAACACGCTCTCGCGGACATTTATAGTGCCAGGGCGGCATTCGGAATTTCCAAAGAACAGCCGAAAGCGGGGTTCGAACCTGCGACATGCTGTTTACAAAACAGCCGCTCTGCCAACTGAGCTATTTCGGCGATAGAATTCAGTATAGAGTTATTGAAAGTGGTGCGCATAGAGGGACTCGAACCCACAAATCCGAAAGATACCGGATCCTAAATCCGGCGCGTTTACCAATTTCGCCATATGCGCGTTTGGTGCTCGGGACGGGGATCGAACCCGTAAAGCCTTGCGACTAGCGGATTTTAAGTCCGCTGCGTTTACCAATTTCGCCACCCGAGCAATAAATTTTTAAAAGAACGATTGAATGTGTTTTTATTATAAAATTTGCGTAGCAAATCTTCTATCGTTCGGGAACCTCCATTGGCGGTACACGTAGTGCATATTCGCGTTTGAAAAGGCTCTTTATCGCTTTGTGGTAGTCGGAACCCTTGGATGTGTCAACACACATGGACTCGAACCCCGACTGGAGCGAATGCCCCGTGTAGTCTTCAAATGCCGCGGCAAACGGTCTCTTATCCCCACGCAATTCGCGCAGGTGTATTACCAATGCAAGAAGCAGCTTTTGTGCATCCTTAACGGTTGGCGCCCCCCCGGAAAGATTTTTTCCCTTGATGTTTTTGAGATAAAATGAATAAATTCGGCTATGCCCGAGATTGGGATTATAGTCCGTATAACGGAACGGCTCGCCCGCCTCTTGTTCCAGCGCAGCCCACAAAACGTAACCGTTTAGCGTATTTGACTGGTAGAATTCGCGCAGGTACTTGCTGTTTATTTCAGTCTGTCCTGGTGTCTCGCGGGAAGCCTCCTCTGTTATACGTATTTGCGGAAACTGCGTGAAGGAAATGGGATTTAAAATCCTTTCCTTTTCTTCGGAATTAAACGTCCTACCGAGAAAGGAATACACGCTCCCCGCAGGAGCAAATTTTGTCTTTTCCTTGCTAAGCGAAAACCCCTCGGCTGCGAGATACTCCGACAATCCATTCAGCGCATCCCCTAAACGTTCAGGATCCTTGTGAAAGAGAATGAAGTCATCTACGTAACGGTAGTATTTAACACCCTTATAGTTTCCCTCCTGCGGTAAACCCAACGCATCCATGTAGTCTTCGTAAATGCGCGGCGAAAGCGAGGAACCTATGAGAAGATGTCCGTTACTCTCCTTCGATGAGAAACACGAGTCAAATTCATCGCGTATAACTTTGGTGGTTTCCGCATTGCCCGTATCCCATTTCGGCCATACTCTACGTTCCGCCGCTCCCCTCGTAATCTGCTCAAATGCCGCGTGGATGTCCGTCCGCATTGCGCAAAGCGTTTTGTCGTAAAACTCAGGCTTTGCAATTATCGCCTGCACCCCCATTTGAGAGCGCGGCGACAATCCCCTTAAAAGCTTTACGGCCTGTTTTGGACCCCGTTCCGGTGTGATTACGGAATGCATTTCGCCAATTCCCGTAGGTTAGCCAATCTGCTTGGCTTTAAGGTAGATGGAGAGAATATCGTAGGTGCTTTCCAGCTCCTTGCCCTTCAAGGAGTTGTAAACCTCACGCATGCGCTTGTTGTCATAGACATTCAGGTCGTGGATAAGCATCGCCATGAACTCTCTGAGTTGCTTAAAGGTATCGGTTCCCGTGATAAAGAGGATTACCTTCTTTGTGTCCTCCAATGTATTTTTGCGCAGAACGTATGAGTAGAGAGCCGATACACAGTGCCAAGCCTTGGCGATATCAGCGCTGGTATACGCCACCTTTGTTTTACCCGAAAGCAGGGCTTCAACGTCAATCGCCTGCGAAGCCTCAAGGAAGGATGTGTAGAGCTCTGCTGTGCTACGTCCCACGATAGCCGAAATGGATCGCACCTTCTGCGCATGGCTCTTGGTGAGCTTTTTATCCTCCCAGTATGCAGTAGTAAGAGCCACCTGCTCCCAGGTTCTCGGAGTCGGGAATGCGTACTCGTCATTGTCCCCATGGGATTTGCAGAAATGCTGCATGTTGTTTTGCACGAAAGAGAATACCGAAGGGTGCAATTTCTTCGCCATTGCCCACTTCTTCCAGGTTTCGAAGTCTTCCCTAACCACGTAATGGATAAATCTATTCTGAAGAGGAGCAGCCATTTCACTTACGGCGATTGAGTCCTCCAAGCGATTTCCCGCAGCCATTACGCGCCACCCCGGCTTAAGTGGGCAGTCTGCAACCTTGCGGTCAAGGATAAGGGAGAACATTGCCTTCTGGACGGTGATATCTGCCTGGTTTGCTTCGTCAAGAAAGAGCAAACCCTGCTCCGGAACGCGGTCGTTTCCAACAACCGGGAGTTCGGAGGGAAGAAATCTGCGGGTCGTGCCGTTTTCCGGCATCGGGATACCTGCCAAATCTTGCGGCTCTATCTGAGCCAAACGATAGTCAATGAACCCATGCTCGTCTTTCCCCTCTCCACATACCTGTATGCCGTTCTTGAATTCCCACTTCGCAAAGGGGTCTCCGGTGGCGATTTCCGCTACGAGTTGCTTAAATACGGCAGACTTACCTACGCCAGCCGGTCCGGATACAAATACGCTAAAGGGCAAGTCCCAGCGCTCGCGGAGTTCTGCCTTCAATTCGGAAAGCGTAATGGAGTTGTCGTTTGTGATTTTCGTGGATTTTGCCATGATGAATTTTTATTGTTGTTGCGTTTTTCTTTGAATTGCGCGTAGCGCAAAAAAAAATGAAGTTCGGAAATAAAGATAGGCAGGATTAAATCCTGCCCAACTTCCACGCAGCTATTAGCGCTTTTTGCCGCTTATTTACGGGATTGACCACGTCTACTATGTATTTTGAATACCACCGACCTTCTCCCAACACACACTGTAATGTATCTGTAAACTTCAAGATGTCCGACTTTTCCGGGTTGTAGTCTCGTATGGGGTTTGCCGAGCAATCTATGACTATGCGTGGCACGGGTACGGTGTGTTCCACATTAATTAGTTGTTCTACTTGCGGGTCGTCAAACCCCTCTGTATCTCTAAGTAGATCCATAAGCGGTACCGTTATGCTTTCCCCGTCTTTCGATTCGTATCCGAAATACCCTGTTGCACGCGAGTGCGTTGCCTTTGTTTCGTTAATCGGGTAGGCAGTTAGTTTTACAGCATATAGGTAGCTGTTCTCCCGTATAGCTCTGCGGATTGCCTCTTGCGGGGAGTCCGCTTCGAAAATACCCAAGCCCTGATTAAATACCATTGTGGCATTCGGATATGAAGAATTCTCATCGGGATAAGCCATATAGTAGGCCTGTTCCGCCTGCACTAAATATTGCCGCATTAGGACTCCCTGGAAAGAAACGACTTTTGTGCGTTCTCGGTGATTTCGCGGTCTACCTGCACTTTGCGGATTGCCGTATTGTAGGGTAAGCCGCGCAGACACCAACGACATGCCTTTGCCCAGTCTGTGCTATTGAATCCCTCGGGTAAGTCTGTCGCCACACCCTTTTCCTTTAATTTATCCAGCAAAGTCTGAAGCTTGACGGAACTCCATTCATCCCTACCCGCCTTTAACGCCGCGTAATCGGAAAATTTCGGAGCCTTTAGGCGCAAAAAACTCTTTACGGTAAGTTGTTTATTTTTCATTGCGCTTTTGAGTATTATCCCGAGAAAATTTTCCGTTATCCCTCCCGGTAAGATTTATCTCTATGGTTTCGTTTCCATAGGTAAGATACATCTTCTTGTCCGGGGGAAGATTCTCTTTTCCTAGGGGAAGACGTATTTCCACTAATCGACCACCGATGACGATACTGATTACTTTATCCTCTGCCGTTAAACCCAGAGGAACGAATAGTAAAAGGAAAAGCAAAAATGTCTTCATATTAAATAGCCGCAAGATGCTGAGCCCGGAAATGGTCTATGGCGGGAACCGAAAATAGTGTAGATAGGAATTCGTGTATGTTTTCGGGCAGAGCCGCGCATATCCTACCCATATCCAACGATCCCTGCGGAAAATAGCATGCGAATACGTCGGAATAAGGTACGGGGGAAAGATACAGTATGGCTCCGGGTATGCTTTTTACCAATCTGCGTAGGAATTCAGAAAAATCCTTCGGCCCGTTTCCGCATTGCAAAAAGACGGCGTATGCCCAGGTGAACATTTCTGCCATTTGATTGTCTCCCTCCATTCTTGGTTCTGCGCCCTTGGAAATTCTTGATACCGCAAGCCCCTCTTTCCGGAAGTATGCACAGCCCATCGCGTCGCCGAGCCCGCGAATCTCCGATTCGGAAGGGGAGCCGACTTCATTGCGAAACATTTCGCGGGGCAGCATTCCGAAGGAGTATTTATTCTCCAGCGTTTGTAGGGAAGCGCAGCGTCTGAAAGTCTTGCGTGAGGTGAATCTCTTTCCCGAAAACGGCGATACTAAAATCTCTTCACGCTCTGGAAAACACCGGGGTATAAGTGCCCCATATGGGGTATGATACAGTGGGAGATATTCGGAATCGGACGGTCTTTGCGCGCGAACGATGTGCTTACCCGCCACCAAATCCCGTTTTAACGGCAAATCCGATACCACCAAGATTTTTTGGAAATCCGGGGTAACTGTGATTTCGGAAAGAGGCTTATTTGTGGATAGCTCCGAAAAGTCCTGCGGCGGAAAACAGGAAGCGCTGGGATCTCGGACGTTTACTGTAATCTCGCGTGCGTGCGAGTCCACGAGGAACCGCCTCAAATTGGCGAACAGCGGATCCGCACCCCCACTGTCTGCAAGGAAGCGGAACTTATGCAATACGGCTGAATTCTTTCGCCCCCAGTATTTACAGTACTCCGTTCCCTCCCAGAAAAGATCCACACCGTTTTTGAGAAACTTGTCTATATACCCCCGTAAATCCACATTGGGTTGGATGACTGCCGGTCCCTCCTCGGGTAGGTTATTCGGCTCCTTGTATGAGGTTACTGCGGACATGGCAAGATCCAGCACAATCTTAGGTACATTAGGTTTGAATCCTCGGGGCGATATTATCCCCTGCATGGAGTACGACAGCCACTTTGCACCCGAATAGCATTCGGCAATTAGCGGTGCGGAAGCCTGCGGAAAATATGGCGGAAGATAGGTTTCTTTGTGGTAATACTCCTTTTCTCCGTCCGGTATAGAAGTAAGAACCAACGCCTCCGAAGTATTTATCGCCAGAGATGTGCCCGAAAGGATGTAAACAGTAGTATCTTTATATGGTATTAGCGCAGGGTATTCTCCCGTATAGACGGTATATCCTTCCGGCACGGGCATGCCCCTGCGAACAATAACCCCCGCTAAATCTCCTGCGGGGGTTACCGAAACGCCGCGTAGGGGATGAAATTCCCCTATGTAAGGCGCATATTTGAATATGGAGGTAAGTTTCATGTCTAATAACAGTATGCCCCTACGAGCACCCCGATGGCAGCGGACAAACCGGCAACTGCAAGTGCCGTTCCCCATAGAAGAGTGTGAACTTTTTTGGAGATTACAGGCTTCGGAAATCTGTTAATCTGACCTGCGGTAGAAAGGCCGGAAGGCCCAAAGAAATGCTGTAGAATTTCCAATGGAATTGGGAATAACCAGGCTACTTCGTTTGGTGTATATCCTGCCTCAACAAATGAACCCATGATCTTGTTATACGGATGGTCTGCGGGCTCCGTGTGTTTTGATTGGGAACGGTAGTACTCGAATACTTGCGCCAACTGCCACAACTTACCGCACTCCCAAACGAACAACCTTTGAAGCCCCTCGTCCTTACAGAACAATGTTTTTGCGGGGTTCCCTTTTAGTATTTTAGTCAACCTCTCCTCGAAAGCTTTCTGGACCGCCTGCGAGAGCGAACCGTAATCCGGGATCGTGCTTTGTTCGTCGGAAGTCCCGTCCGTCTCCTCAACTGCCTCTGACACCTTGCCCTGTTCCTCTGCGGTTATGGCGTCCGCACCCGACACTTCGGGTTTAAGCTCCCCCACGGCTTGTTGGTCGTCTCTTTCCGGATCTTCCTGCAGGGATACGGTATCTTCTGTCGCGGGCTGGATAATCTCCCTATCCACCTCGTCAACAACGTCCTGTACCTCCTGCCCCAATTCTGACGCACCGGGGAAATCCAGTGTTTCGTCAAAGTCCACTACCGGAATATTCTGCTCTCCCAATATTTCAAAATCGTGCGGACCGTCTGTTTGCGTTACGAAATACACAAAATCCTCAAAGGGCATATCTGGAAAATACTTGCGTATGTCTGCACAACTTATCTGTGATGAGAGGTACTTGAAAATGCGCGCATACGGATGATGCATGAAGTACTTTCTCCCTTTTGTCGCTACCGCCTGCGCTATACAGTATTGTCGTTTTTCGTCAGCGTTCACCAGGTCGCCGGATATCACGCTTTTGGCAAAGTCTACCTGTTCCTCAAGTGTCTGCGACTTGAATTTGGGGTAAGATGTAAAAGTTTTACCCTGTCTGTTCGGTTGTCCTCCCTGCTTGAATATGTGCGCAACGGCGCTTGTCTGTTCTTGGAATAGCGACTCAATGTCCTCCAACCCCAGCCCCATTTCACGCAACTCTTTAACATAAGGATAGTAGGGGTGGGATTCTGTCTCTGAAAGGGCCTCCGAGTGGACGGCGATGTTTCTCTTAGTGCCTGTCTCACCTTTATCCAGTTCCTCTTGAACGGCGTTTTCCGCCTCCAGAATAGCATTCTCAAGACGTTCGAGTTTTGCTATGTCCTTTTCGCATTCGGAAATGGCGCCATAAAGAAATTCGGCTTCCCTCTTCGGTAAGCCTGTGGCATCCATGAAATCCTCCAAGGTCTTACCCGAGGATTTAAATGCAATGGCGCACTGATAATAGGGATGGTCTACAGCGTCGCCCTTGCAGGCGAGCGCCAATTCTCGCCTGTGTTTCAACTTCTTTGTAGGCATATCGGTTTTTGACATGAGTTCTGCTTCGGCTACTGCCTGGATGAGTTCTTCTGTGTTCATATGTGAAGAGTGTATTTCCGTGTTAAAATTTAGTCCGTTATACGTAATGTTTTACCAAACGGTGCTTCGTCCGCGCTGTTGTTATCCATGCACCAGAGCACCTTGAAGGGGAGTTCCCCGTTCCTGTAGTTTGGAAATGAGCAATATCCATCCGTGAAGTATACGAACGTGGCTAAATCCCTGTCGCTCTTATAGAGGTCCAGTGCCGTGCGGAATGCCGGATCGAACTCCGTTCCGCCCCTGCCCGTAATCCCCACGTTGGTAGGGAGTGATCCGGTAAATATTCCGACCCTGGTCATTTCGGTGTCGCAGGTGTAAAGATATACCTTGCAGCCCGGCATACCCCTGAGGCAGTTGTTTACTTCTCCGAGAAATGTTCTAAGGGATTCGCTTGATACGCTGCCCGAAGAGTCTATGCACATGAAGATATTCCCGGGTTTGCTGCCGCGCATTCGCGGGTAATAGAACTTTGAAGCGCCTGTGTAGACGTTCACCATTGTCCTTCGCGACGGGCGGGAGTAGTCCGGCTTCTCAAAACCGAAGGTGCGGAGCTGTCTGTGAAGTAGTTTGCGCCAGTCCACCTTATGCGAGAGCATGACGTCAACCATCTCTAGCATGCAACCTGCGCCTTTTCCGCAATTGTTCTTTCGCATGTATTCCTGCGCGGTAACTACAGCCTTGGAAAGTATCTCGTTTATATAGTCCTCAATCTCCGCATCGGTCATTTCTTGACCTTCTTTGTCCCGACTTCGTATCTTACCTGTCTTCGGATCAAAGCTGTCAAAAGGAATTTGTATACCGTCACCCAAATCAAGGGAAGCACCGGAACCCTGATTTGACTGTCCCCCGCCGCCATTACCGCCGTTACCACGCATTTTCTGCAACTGCTGCTGGATCTTTTTGTGAAGCTGTTCGTATACAGCTTCTGCGGTCATTCCGTTAAACTTGGAATCAAGGCACAGAGATATAGGCTTGCCCTCCATGCTGGTGGTAGGAAACGCAAAATACTTGGCCCCCTTAGTCGATTCGGCAAGCATACCGTTGATTACAAAGTCCGTTGCCACATTCCAAAGAATGGGAATCCTCATGCCCCTACGGGTTAGCGACTTGAGCACAATGTGCCCCACTTCGTGGGCTAGAATTGAAACAACCTCCGGGACAGGTCTCTTTTCGAAATACTCTCCGTTCATATAGATACGTGTGCCGTCCGTATATGCTATTTCCCCCTCCATGCCCTCGTTGGACATTTCCATTACGGGAATCTGGTACGCAACCGCCCCAATAAACGGAAGATTCTGCATCAGCAGATATTTTGAAGTTGAAACCTTTTCCGGAAATGTTGCCGATGTCAGATCGTTTACCATATCAAGTTCCTATTTCGTTTTGTTTTTAACCACGCGTAGCGTGGAAAAGATTGAAGCGTGGGATTTACCCACGCCTCCAATTTAAGCTTTCGGTTGAACTTTTCTCTTTAACTGTATATAACGCTTTCTTCGGCGCAGCTTTCGCGTAAAAAGGTCAACGATTTCATCTACTGCCACATACATGTCCGAGCTTTTTGCCGTTGCGTTGTAGTGTGTCCACGTTTTCCCCGCAAGCGACATGCTGGCTCGCACCTTCATCACATCGTCTGGATTCTCGGATTCTCTGTGCGAGAATGATACGCTCACCTCGAAAATCTTGTCGGAATACTCGCCTAATTTGGAGATCTTCTCCTCGGTAGCCGCCTTTAGAGCCTTTGTGAGCTTTAACCCGTGGAGACCCGTGAGGGTAATGAGGAATTTGTGGGTAGGTTCTGTTTTGTCTGCTTTAATTTTCATAAAAATTAGTCTAGGCATATGGGATGTTAATAGTTCGGATTGGGCTTGATCCCTCTAAAACACTTGTAGGTAAGTCTGTGTACCGGAAGATAGCCCATTGCACGGATCTTTCCCAGATGGGAGGCTGTTCCGTAACCACTGTGCGCCCTGAACGCATACTTGGGGTATTTCTTATCCATCTCATCCACCTCCGTATCAAACTCGCTCTTCGCCATTATGCTGGCCGCCGCAATGGATACGAAGTGTCGCTCGCCCTTTACGAAAGTCTCAACAGGGGTCCCGTTGTAACTCGGGGGCAGATGTGTTGAATCGCAGAAGACCGCAACGGGGACAGTTCCAATTGCTGCAACGACTCCGTCCAACGCCTCCTGCATAACCCTGCGATTTAAGGTGTCCAGATTGGTACCTGTATTTATCTCCGCTGCATCTACCCGTGCTACACACGAAACCGAATGTGCATGGATAAGCTCTGCGAGAACTGAACGCAGCTGTGGCGTGTGCGTAAGCTTACTGTCGTATATGCGATCCTTTAGTTCCGTGTAACCGGATATGTTTAGCGCCACCGCAGCGGCGTACATCCCTCCGGCCAGCGTTCCACGCGCCGCCTCGTCTATACCTATTACGTATCCGTCCGGGTATTTGGAAAGATATTCATGTTCCACTTGTCCGTAGTCTGGAAAATATGGCTGCATACTTCTTTATCTCTCGGGTATAAAATCTTTTTCGTATTCGCGGCTGCGTATGAAGGTCGGGTTGCCCCCACCGGCGGCGCCGGATACGGCAAGTTCCCTTACTTCAACCACCTTGCCAACCATTTTACGCCAATTGTCCGGTGTAACGCCTCCGAAGATTAAAACCTTTTCGCCCTTTGGATTCTTTGTATCAATGCCAATCCAACCCTTTTGCCCCTTTGGGCTTTCAAAAGCCTCCTGAATGTAGACATCCCTTTCCCTTGTGGGCTTTACCTTGAACATGGATGTGCCGCTCTTTATGACAATGCCCTCGCACTTTATACCCCGCCAAACCGCGCGGGTCGAGCCGTCTGGCTGCTCCTGATAGGAATGCTCTATCTCCTTCAGTGCATCCCCAAGCGGCATTTCGAAGGTAGGAGCCACCGCAATGCCTAATTCCGCCAATTTCGCTGAAAGGTTTTGAAGTAATGCTTTCCTTACGGAGTAATCCGTAACTTTTAAGTAATGCTCGTTTTGAAATTCCTCCGTGCTGCAAATATCAAATGCCGTAGCACGCCAAGGGATAGGTTCGCCCAAGCCCTGCAATGAGGCGGGAAGCTTCCATTTTCCCCGTTCGCTCCACGGCTCGGGCTCTAGTTCGCAAAAAATTGTGTATCCGCCGATTTTATTATAAATCTCTTCCGCAAGATGTTCCGCTTCGGGTAACACCAAGCCCGAGCGCGTTACACAGACCGGAGCGTTATCGTACTGGGTAAATATACCCTGTGTGCCGTCGTATTTCGGCTGCACCAGAACTTTTGCATCCTCCGCGATTTTCGGGGTTGTTTCTTTTACGGCTACCTGATAGGGCATGTTTATCTTCATAACTTATATATTAGTTATTTTTGCGTAGCAAAAACTAGTCGCAGCCCAAATGTCCCGCTTTTTTATACTCGGCAAGCTTGCGTTTTGTGCTATCCACAGCCTGCTGCATACAAGGTTGTTCGGAAAGGTCAAGTTGGGGGTAAAAATACATAAACGGCTTACGTATATCCTGGCAGATATCGTATACGTTTTTGTTTAGCAAAAGTGCCCGCAAATCACGCGCCGATAACCCATTTAAGAATTCCGGGTAGTCGTGTATCTGCGGTGAAGGTATGGCGGATATACACTCCCTGAAAGCTATTTCCATACTGAAAGGAACCGAGGTATTCTGGCATATGCGCTCTACTTCCTGTACCGGTAGAATTCCCAATGCCATGGCATGATATCTGTTGAATCCCCCGGGTTCGCGGGTATGTCGTTCGCCGGATACGGTTTCCGTTTTCATCCCGCCAAAAGCACGCATGCCAACCGGATAATCGTATCGCATATTCTTAAGCGGAAGTGATGAGAGCATATAATACTCCGGTGCATAACCCGCGTCCATAATCTGCGGATGTACTTCCATAGGCCCGTGTAGGACCGTAGTATTGGCAAAAATGGCCTCCGGGCGCACCTGCGACCATGTGACCACGGAAATATACGGAGCAACTAAATAGACGTTATTGTAGATTGGGGAATTCGGCTGCATAGCAGTTTGGACGTAGATACGTGACTCGCTTGCGATTATGTGGTAGTTGTCCACGGGAAAGTTTCCGCATAGGTATAAATCCGAGTATGATAGGATGTTTCGGTTCCCCCCTGTATACTGGCATTCCAGTTTTACGGGCTTTGTGAATATATCCCAGCCGGCATATCGGGCCGACGGAATATTATGTTCTGCGCATTTCCCCGCATACCAGCGCACCACCTTCGGGATATGTTGGGACTCCAGTATGTCAAATGGCGCTATTTCACCTTCATCCACGGGAATGACTCCTTTCCAAGATACGAAAGACGGCTAATTCTTGTGTCTGGAGCTACAGTCCTTCGAAAGATCTTTCTGGCGCCTGCGAATATTGTTAGTGAACCATCCCCCAAGCACACATTAATTGGGAGAAGTTCAGTTCCCGGGAGCAGCTCTTCCGTCGGAACCGATAGTTGACTTACGGTTTGGTCGGAAGTCGCGCCGATAATTCGGTGGAGGCGAAGTGTTCCGTGCTGGCAATTAGGAGTTATTGCAAAATTCTCTACGCCGCCCCGCGATTGCAGTTGAAATGATACGCTATATCCGGCGGAGAGTCGCAAGAACGTGGATGCCAAGATAGTGTCGGTCTCTTCCGCTTTCGGGGTATCCGCCCGCACGCAAAAGGGTTCGGGTATGGGATCGAGACACGGGGCAATTTGCCCGTTTACGCCTGACGTAATAAGGTAAACCAAAAGAAAAAGGGTAATCTTATTCTGCATAGTAAATGGTAACTTTTGCCTGAGTGCATTGCAAGTTTGCATAGTCCATCATAAGCATGTACACTCCGGTCTTCTGTTGAATGTATTTATCTCCGTAAAGAATCGGGCAGTATTCCTTCGCCTGCTTTGATTCGGAACAAAATGTTGGACGGGCTGAAATCTGTTTTAAATATCCCCAAAAATAAGAACCCCCAAACCTTTTTGGAACCTTAGCCCCCTGCAGGATATTTACAGTAGTACTTGTCGGTTCCGATACATCTACACCGATTCCGAACGAAGGCTTACCCAACGAAAGTTTCGTCGGATAACCGTTAAACAACATTTGCGCCTGTTTTTGACCTATTGGCACCCCGGCGTCTATTGCCTTCGCTACAGCGTATCTTGCAAAGTCCTCTCGCTGGCAATATGCCCGTACCGATACTGGTATGGATATTACACCCTCCCACAGCTTTATTACTTTCTCCGCCCGCATCGATGCTATGTCTATTGAAAAGTTGAACCTTTCCGAATAACGCAAGATTTCCGAAATTTTTCCTAGCTCCAAGCCCACACCCCGGAGGGCTTTTTCTTTTATTTCTCCCGGAATATATGAGTTCAGCGGCTTTTCGGGTGGGATCTGCTCCCAGTAGGCGAACTTCCCCCGCCATAGCGGTTTTATAATCTCCTCCAATTGTCTGCGCATATCTTCCAGACAGGATTGCTGCGCTGGAACATATCCGGGGATAATTCCCGCGAATGTTTTAGCCGTGCACAAAAGGAAAATGAAAAGTAAAAAGGTTTTTGACATTTTGATATTTGTTTGCAGGGCAAAAAATTTGCCTATGCTCTAATAAAATGAGTATAAAAGACGAACACAAAAAGCCGCTTAACACGCTAAAAGAATCCCTTATTAAGAGGGGACTCCTGCGTGCACGTTGCGAAAAGGCTTTTGAGAATATAGGGCATGCTATTGGCGGTACGCTTCCCGCACTTGCAAAAGCTCGCGTCTCCGCGTATAGCGGGATCGGGCTGCCCACCCCGGAGCTGTCCGACGGGTTCAGGAGTAAGCGCCCTGCTCCAACTTATGAAACGACAAAAGAGGGGTGGCGTTCGCTATTGGATGGTATACCTGTGGTAATTGAAGCGCGCAGGCCTGACGGAAACGCCATCAATGTCCCTCCCGACAAAACAGACGGCTCTAAGGCACTATATTTAAAAGACAAAACCGTATGGGAAATCTCCGAGGACGGTTACGTATCAGTTAAGACGGATTTAAAACCCACGGGCATAAACGGCGCAAAGCTGGCCGATGCCCTCGATTTTGCCGAAAAAAACGGGATACAGATTCCCGAAAAGGTAAGACAGGTGGCTATAAACGCCTATGGCGTGGCGCCGCTTTTGGCACCTATGAAGATTAATCCATCTTCGGGAATGGTAGAACCGGAATGGGAAACGGGCTATCGCGGACAACCTATGTCAATACCCGGACTCTTAAAGGAGTTTGCATCAAACGATATGCTGGATTTTATGGGTGCGGTAGATATTCCGGAAGGTAGCACTCCGATCCCGAAAGGCTATGTATGGCGTTGTGCAGCCCTATCGGGTAAGCGGGATATGCGGGATTCATTGTTTTCCCATAGCGACGATGAAATAACCTCCGCCATGATGGTTTTGCACCCCGAATATGAAGCAAGGATTGTCCACGATAAGATATGGCTAGTCAATCCGCGAACAAACAGGGGGCTTCCCACGGAGGGACTAAGCCAAAGCTGGAATCGGGGCAAATTCCGCATGGATAGAGACGGCGCCATCATACCTCCGCAAGTCGCGGTCGAACCGGAAGCCCCAAATGTAGACATGGACAGATAAAAATAAGGGGAAAGCAAATCCCGCTTTCCCCTGCATTGAGTTTTGTTGGACTGCTTTTTGCGATCCGTAAACACCCGTGTGGGCGGAAACGGAATTCGCGAGCGCAGCTTTATCCGCGCCTGCCTGTTCTGTGTTTTCTTGCTCATGGATGTCAGTTAGTTTAGAAGAAAGACCCTACGATCGATAGCCGATTCCAACTTTTGTTGAGTGGCTTGGTTGAGTATAGGGAAAAAGTCCAAACCCGTTGCTTCCTCCACCTGGTCTACTGTCATTGCGTAGTCTTTGAAGCTTCGTTTGTTAGGTACTTGCGGTATCAAAAAACCCGCTACATGTGCATTGCCGTCGGAGTCCCGAACCATCACTACCATCCAAAAAGCCTTGGGAATGGCGATTTTACCACGAATAGTCTTCATATCCCCGGAAATTACCGGTCCTACATATACAAGCACTTGTCCGTATTGAGTTGCAAGGTCATTTGCTATGTACTGCTCTAGCTGCATCCACTGTTTGCGGTTGAGCTTCGGAACCTGCGGGGCTATGTTGGTTGTGTAGAATGTTTCCATCTGCGCTTTTGCCCCGTATGTTCTGGATATTGCGTAGTTGGGAGCCATATGCCCCCTATCGTATCCGCTACGCGAATAGTCGGTGTGCTCGGGCGAACGAACACGGAAGTCTTGTATGAACTTATCCGGACGTTCCGAGGAGTCGTATTTAAAAGGGAAACATGTTACGTATGAGACCCAAACCGGTATTCCGTACTCTTCCGAGAAATACGATGTGTATCCGATGTTTCGAAGGCGCTTTCCGATTACGGGACTTTTCGGGGACAGGGCGTCCGCCGCTGTTGCCATGTCCAAGTGTTTTGGCTGTGTCCCGCTCTTGGTTGTTACAGGCGCAGTATACTCAACCGTATCCGTTGCGGGCTGTTGCCCGGAAAACGGAGAAAAATCGTTCGCAAAAACGAATGCGGAAACAATTCCGATAATCGCTACGCCGATTTTGGAAAATATCCTATAACGTTTGTAGTTTGGTTGTTTCTTGCGCCTGTTTACCATAATGTCTATTCCTGTTCAGATTCTTTTGAAAGGGCGATAAGACCTTGGAGAACCAGAACCTCTGCCAATGTATCCATCTCGCAATATGCCAACATGGCCTTTTTGATAACTGCGAGTCTTTCCGGTGTGCATTTGGCAAGCATTACCTCCCCGTATAGTTCAAGTGCCTGGTCGCCCTTATGGAGTTCCACTCCGGGAAATTGAGGCAGCATATCGTAGGGAGATACCGCTGTGCCGTCAATGTTTTGTTTTATAATACACTGGTTCTTCAAATTGGTACCGTTATATCCGTCTTTCCAGTCTTCCTGTACTGCACCGACCGAAGCAAGTATTGCGGGAAGAACTTGCTTTATGGAATTGCTACCGCCCATGTCTTTTTGGTAGAACGATGCCTTTACCACTTCGAGCAAATCCCCCAGCGGGCGAACCGGTGTCCACGGATCCTCCCCTGTTCTGGCGAGCATCTCCTCCGTGGGCGTAATGATGGAGCGGAGGAACGATAGGAGTTCGTCCGCGTCTTCGGGCTGCTCCAGGCGGATCTGTTCGTAGGCGAAGGAAAGGTATGTATTTTCGTGTTGAGAATACACAACTACTGTTCCGTCGTCCTTTTCAAGCGTGTTCTTTAAATGGCGGACAAGCCCTACCGTGGGGTTAACACCCTTTTCAAGGGATAGGTACTCGGTATGTTTTGTGATTGTGCCGTCCTCCGCGAGTTCGTGATCGGAATACTGGTAGATTACCCCCGTCATCGGGAGAGTATTTGCATAGACCCCCACCGGGAATACTGCCGTTTCAAAGTCCAGACAATGAAGGGGGTATTTCCATTCCGAGGTCATGCTCCTGAATGCCTCCCTGTTAAACCAGGGCGTGGGATCCTGTGCGAGCGTTTTTTGTTTTTGAATTTGTTGCCGTTCAGTCAATACTTTGTCCGGTATGTCAGTCATTTTATAGTGATTCTCTCCTAGGATTTGGTTTTTTATTTTGTAGTTTAAATTGTTTATTTCGAATAAAGTTCTCTCCGTACCGTAATCGGGATATACCTCCTTCATGCAGTGGTCTTTTGCCGTGCAGTTTGCGCATACATGAGTGATGTTGCATGGGGGAACGGTCTTCGCTTTCAACGCGTATTCGGCTTCCGAAATTACCGCGGTCAGGTTCTTCTTGAACGCCGGATTGATATCCCCCGAAATATACCTCCTGCAAGTTTCCGTGATGTCAAGTCGCTTTATAGCGTCCGCCAATTCCGGCGATACCTGCCCCGAAATCCCCCAAACGCCCGTGGCGAACTGGTCGTATTCCACACCGGCTACTGGCATCGGCTTCGAACCGTCCAGCATGAGAAGATACGACTCCACCCGCTTCTCCTTGTAGACAGCCGTCGCTATCTTGTGGCACAATGCCGCCCTTATAAAATATTGCTTATAGTCGTATTTGGGTTCGCCTTTTTTTGTATATACTTCGGACTCGTCTTCCAAAACCGAGGATATCACATGATAAAGCCCTATATGCGAACTGTCTTCAACTGTGTAATCCACTTTGCAGGACATGTTGTCCGTTGAAAGCGTCAACGACGGCGTAAATTCCATACCGGCACGGTGAAACCATGCCTCGCACACTCTGTTGAGAATGCCTTTAAAGTTTATCGCCACTTCCAACACGGTTGGATTCCCTTCTTTCTTCGGAAATCCCGCCTCCATATACATCTGCCGAGGGCATTTTAAAAAGGACTGTAATCTGCTGGGCGTAAGCTTTCGTGTGCCTGTATCTGTATTTTCCATTTCGTTTGAGTTTAAACCTTGCGTAGCAAGGTGCAGTGATAAAAAAAAGAAAAGCTCCTTTCGGAGCTTTGGTTTATGCAAAAATCGGGATTTCCATTGTAGCGACTTTGTAATGCGTCGGACCCAACCTGAAGGATAACGATGCGGTATCGCCATCCCATAAGCCCTTGAGTCTCTTGCGCAACATGTCGTCCAAATCCTGACCCGCAATTCGGCGTATGTAGTCCGCCAGCGAATCAAAGTCTCTCACAAACACAGGGGTCTGATACGACCCCCCGGTTATGTATACGCTTTCCGTTACCGTAAACCCCCTATCGCCGGGTCTTGCCCTGCGATTAACTTCGTCTATGTATTCCTGTAATGTCATAAATGTGTCTTCTATAGTTTTGTGTTAAAGTTCGTTGGCTGCAAGTTCGGCAAGTTCGCTTCGTTCCCCGTGCACCAACTTGATATTTGCCGTAATTTCAAAATTCCTAAGCTTCGAGAAGGTATAAACCAACCCGTTGCTATGCCTGTCTAAATACGGGCTGTCTATCTGCGCCGGGTCTCCCAACAGGATAAGCTTTGAATCCTTGCCCATTCTGGTTATGATGGTCTTGGCTTCATGCGGAGTAAGGTTCTGAGCTTCGTCTACTATCATGAGGACGTTTCCGAGACTTCGGCCTCTGATGTATGTGAGTGCCTCTACCGTAATTTCGCCGGTATTGAGGTATTTCTGGTAAGCCTCCTTTTCCTTGAAGATTTCCCCGAGATTATCAAAATAGGGTTGCAAATACGGATTTATCTTCTCTTCCATTGTTCCCGGGAGTGCCCCCAGATCTTTGCCCATCTGAACTACCGGTCTTGTGATGTAAATCTTCTCGTAGCGCTTTTGCCCGATTGCCTCCTGTATCGCGGTTGCCAGTGCGATGAATGTCTTGCCGGTTCCCGCCTTACCTACAGCCGTTACCAGCTTGATTTTAGGGTTCTTTATTGCATCCATAAGCATCCACTGCTCCGGATTTCTGGGGAGTACCTTTTTGCCCCTGGGAAGCATGATACCCGCGTTAGGGCTACCCTGTAAAAATGCCGAATAACTTGGGAGAATTTTGAAAGTATCCCGTCCTGTGCAACGTATCGGAATTTCTTCGTAATCGGGCTGTCTCAAAATTGCATACTCGTTTATCTTGCCCCTTACGCCTTTGATTCTCAAATTACCGTCGGAATCTATTGCATGGAATACATCTTCGGTAGCATGGAATACTCTTGCGTCCTCTTCGGCTTCGGTTTTATCCGTTGTGTAATCTTGAACGGCGATCCCCATTGCGTGCCCCTTTAAGGACATCGCCACATCCTTTGTTACAAGGATATAGCCCTTGTTCTGTCTTACAAATTCCAAAAGAATGTTGTCCGTATAGTTTTTTGCCCCCAATTGGGCGTTTTTGCACTCGCAAGGCGTCTCAACAAAACGGATTTCGCCTCCTTTCTTCGTGGGGATGACTCCGTTGGGGTATTTGCTCACCGCGTCGTAGAGACGTCTGTTAGCATCCCTTACGCTTGCTCCAACCGCGCCGTCTTTAGTTTTGAGATTGTCCAATTCGCTGAGTACCGGCAGCGGAATCAATACAATGTTGTCTTGGAAGTTCCAAGGTGCCATTGGGTCGTGAACTATTACGTTTGTGTCTAATACAAATGTTTTTCTCGGTTTTCTGGTTTTTGCTGTCTTTTGTGTTTTCATATACATTTTGATTTTAGTCGCGCGTTGCGCGATATGTATATCCGCCCTAAAGTCTGTCGGTCTTCCAGGGCGACCTTGTCCTGAGAAGCTCGCACCGCCATGCGGACCAATTGCGCACTGATATTCTAAGAACCATAAAGAGCAGCACCACTATGTATAGCGCGCTTACTATTACGCCTATACCGAGTTTGCTGGGGATATAGGATAATACCAACCATGTTATCCCGCCCATTAAAGCGAACGGTAACGCTGCGATAAAAAGGGGTATTGCCACAGGAGCTACCAGCGCCATGGCGCACGTTTTGTAACCTGCCGAGTCCAAAGAGTATGCTGCCATGCCGAGAAAGGGGTATATCGGCATAAAGGTTAGCCACCAACCTACAACTGCCTTTAATATAAGCAGAAACTGTACCGGAAGACCGACCGATTTAAAATGCTTCCAAAACATGCGGTGTTTCTCGGTGATACTTTCGCTTCCCGATATCGGATATTCCGCGTGTAATACCGAAGTTTTCCTGTTTGCCTGTATCATCTTTTCCATTTGCCGCATTTCTTTATATTGGCGTAGCCAATTCCCTACTCCTTCATCCTCTCGCGAAGCCTGCGGGCGATTTCGGCCTTAAGTCTTTGAGAACGGTTGTATTCCTCCATTCGTGCACTGTATTCTCCGTGCATGAATCCGTCCTTATAATTCGCCGTTCTGTAAAAGGAATTCCGCTTGTCAAATTCCGTATAAACTCTTTTACCCACAAACCAGAGTATCAGTCCGAATAGCAGACCTCCAAGTATTAGCGCAATCAGCGGAAATATTCCGGCTTTCAGCGTCGCATCGGAAAGAGGCTCGACCGTATTCCACTGCAAGGGTGCAATAACTGGGAAAAGTATTATATAAAATACACAAAGCGCCCCGTAAAGCGGAGCATATACGATTTGGTTTACCGTTTCCCAGTAGCAGTTTGTATCCAGGCAAAAGGTCATTACAGCTTGCGGGATTAAAAAGCAAATAGTGTAGATGAGAGCCAACGGCACGTATCCCGTCAACCACAGCTTCATCAGGTTTAGAAATTTATTTCCAATATTGGTCTCTCCGAGTATACCGTAGAGCCACATATCGCGGATATTTCTAAGATAACAAAGAGGAAGGCTGTATTGTGTCCTGTCAGGTGTATACGCCCATGCGGTAGACGGTGTTGACAAATCAAGTTCGCCAAAGATAGCCTTGTTGCTATACTCCTGGCTTTTGCGGTTCTCCGCCTCTTCCTCGCCTATTTTTGTCCATCTTCCGTTCATATGCGTTTTTTATTTAAAGTCGCGTAGCGACTCCCCGTTTAGATATCCTTTACCGTAAGCGAAACGGTTTCTGCATTCGGATGTTTGGTTAGCTTCTCAGCCACGATATCCGTAATTTTACCTTCTACCAACCTACGCATTTCACGGGCACCCGTATTTGCGTTGGCGGTAATTTCCGAAAGAATCTTATCCGTAAATCCGTCTGATACGTTAAGGGATTTCTTCCGTTCCGCCAGGCGCTTCTCCAACTTTGAAAGCTCGATGCGGAATATTCTCTTTAAGTCGTCTACCGACAATTGGTTGAAGAACATTATCCCGTCCATACGGTTGAGAAATTCCGGTTTAAAGTCTCCCGAAAGCTCTGTATACGGATCGGCTTCAGTCTCCTCTGCAACCCCGCAGAACCCAAGGGATTTTGTAGTGCGTGCTTTGTGGCTTCCGGCGTTGGTTGTAAAAATGAAAAAGCTCTGACGGCAATTGACTGTGTTCCCCTGCCCGTCGGTAAATTCCCCATCCTCCAGAATCTGTAGAAAGATGTTGAGCACGTCCTGGTGCGCCTTGTCTATTTCGTCAACCAAAACGAGACTATGCGGATTTCGGCGGAGTCTGTCGGATAAATATCCCGCATTTTCGTGCCCTACGTATCCGGGAGGCGCGCCGATTAGACGCGAAACAGTATGCTTCTCCATATATTCGGACATATCCAGCTTCAAAAAGCTCTCTTTTCCGGGGTAGAGATACTGCGCCATTAGTTTTGCCGTAAGAGTTTTGCCAACCCCTGTGGAACCCGCAAATAGTAAAGCCCCTTGCGGGCGCTCCGGAGACAGAAGCTGTTGTGCTCCGCGCTTTAAATGCCGCATAATCTGACTCAGTACCACATCCTGCCCTACGATACTTTGGCGGAATGCAAGCTCCACGCTTTTCAGCGCGTTATCCGGCGTAGATGTTAAAACCATTTGCGCTAAGGGAATATTCGCCTTTTGGCTGACAGCCGTATACACATCCTGTGCCGTGACTGGGACCTCGTGAAACAAACGTTCGGACTGTAGTTTTGCCGCGAGTGAGTCCAAATCCGCCCGCATATCCCGTAGGGTATTTCGCAAATCTTCACTATTCCCCGACATTGACATACAACGCTGCAGATCCGCCTTGATCGAATGTATTGAAGACTGCTGCTCGGTAGGTGTATTTCCCTCACGCAAACGCGCCTTTATTCCCGCGCTGTCCAGTATGTCCAGTGCCTTGTCCGGGAAATGAGCCGAAGTTAAATATTTGGCGCTAAGCGATACAACAAGGTCAAGGACGTCCGGAGGATAGCATACTTTGTGGAATTCTCCGTACCCCTTTGATGCGGTATCCAATAATATCCTTGTCTCCTCCGCGGTTGGCTCTCTGACAACCACAGGATTGAACCTACGCGTAAGTGCCTTGTCCTGTTCTATGAACTTTCTGTACTCTTCATATGTCGTTGCCCCTATACAGGAAAACTGCCCTCTTGACAGTGCGGGCTTTAACAAGTTCGCCAGATTCAACGGGTCGTCTTTACGCCCGATGAGCATGTGTATTTCGTCTATAAACAATACACAGCCGGGGGTAGTTTCTACTTCCTGAATTAATGCCCTGACTCGCGACTCCAATTGCCCCCTGTACGCCGTGCCCGCCATTAAGGATGCCATATCTAGCACGTAAACCTCCAACCCGTAGGGATAGAATTGGGAGTTCTGGTCTATTGCCGCAAGTGCCAGAGCCTCTACTATGGCAGTCTTCCCCGTCCCTGGGTCGCCTATTAAAATAGGGCAATTCTTGGTCTTACGCAAAAGAGTCTCCCAGACAAGGTTCAACTCTGAGTCCCTCCCCACAACCGGATGAAGTTTACCCTTCTTGGCTGCCTCGGTAAGATTTGTGCAAAATGCCTTGAGTGGATTTTGTTGTTGCTGTTTATTTATACTTCCGGCGCCGCCCAAAACTCCACCGTTCGTATCGTCCACGATAGCCTGTGTTCCGTCCGGAAGTGTCGTTACGTTTATACGAATCGTATCGTTATGGTTGTTTGGATTGGTGACACGGATACCACCCTGCGGATCAATCAGCCACAACCAGAACCCGAATGCGGTTAAGGCACGCAACCTTTCGCGGCTAAGCGTATACCCCATGCGCTCCGACAGCTTCTGTGCCATGGGTGCGAGAGTCTTGTAAATTGTGTCCCATGCCGGCGACGCAGCCTGCATATGCTTGCAATAAATTTCCACGCATACGACAAACAGAGCCGATGCGCCCAAAGCCGTAACTTCGGTGTTCTCCGAATCGCGGACTACCGTATAAATTTGATAGGGAAGTCGGCTGATAATCGGCGGAATACTATTAAGTTCTGCGGGAATAATCAGATTGTTCGAGCCAAATAGCGGTTGTAAAAATTTGAGTATTTCATCCGGCTCCCTGCCCATGTCGTGAAATGCCGTCCGAAATTCTCCGTCTTGTGCCAGTACGTAATACATAAGCTCCATAACGGATGGAGCCTTGTTTTTGTTCTTGCATTCGGCTATGAATGCGGAGTAGTTGGAGAAGAATTTTTCCATTATATCTTGAGTAGAAATTCTTTGACCTTTTTCTTAAACGATTTCCAAAAAACGTGCATTTCGGGCTCCTCGGCGTATACGATATTCTCCCTGTAGGTTGTCGGCTTACGCGACCAAGTAGCACAGGCCTCGTGGCAATAATAGTTGGATACAGGATCCGTTACCTCTTCGTCGATCTTGTCTATATCGATATCCCTTCCGTCAAACCTCAAATACATCGGAAGTTTGTACTTCTTATATGCTTCGTGGTAATGCTCCTTTTCTGCGGATATTGCGGGAACGCGCATATGCGGAATGTCCGTATTCGGGAATATTCTCAATCCCGGAAAATTGGCGTCGCGCTCATAGATCTTGATTACCGGAACTCTCTTGTGAAAAGGAAGCTCCCGTAACTCTAGAAATTTCTTTTTGGTTACAGGGACGACAAACTCGGGATTGTATTCGAAAAAGATATATGCACTGAAAATCGCATATACTGTTCGATTCATCTTGTTGTACAGCCAAATCGGTTTTGTGTAGGCGTTTACAACATTCTTCACCCAAGTCGGCAACGTTTTATGCTGACGCTCCATACCCTCGGGAATTATTTCCGGCTTTGTCGTTCTCATTATGTGTTTGAATTTTATTTCGGCGTAGCCGAATACTCAGAATAGTATAGCTTTTTTGCATATACCAATACCCGCAGCTCTCGCTGTGGGTTGTTTTTTTGCCTGAAATCTGACAGCGTCATTTGTTTTAAATTGGCGGAGGGAGTGAGATTCGAACTCACGGTAGTGCTTTTACGCCCTACACCGGTTTAGCAAACCAGCGCAATAGACCACTCTGCCACCCCTCCGATTTGTTATTGCATTACGGATTATCCAGTCCCATAGTCCATTTCCCCGACACGTAATCCTTGTTTAATTCCAACAGATACGCCATATGCGCCTTTGTTTCGGAAATGGATTTAGGTTCGAAATCTTTAGTGCACTCACAACGTGACCAATTGTAGAGCGTTTCGGCGTACTCGTTGGCCAGCTTTTCCTTTTCGGGTATCGAGAGCGAGTTATCCCGAGCCCAATGCAGGCGGCATTTATACGCTACAATGTAGGTGTCGTTCTTCTTTATGATTTCCAAGTCCCTGCCGATTATATCCAAAATATCCGCTTTGGGCTCCCATGAGAGGCTTACTGAGTAAAAGGTTTTGTATCTTCCCTCCCTTACCGCTTTGGCAACCACCGCGTATGCGTCCTTTAAAAACGGTTGTGTCGGGATGTGGGCGGGGCAATGCGCAGGAAGACCTTCGATTCTTGGATACGCCACGTTAAGGCAATTGACATAGTTTCTTGCCATATCCTGCCCCTTGGGGCTTTCCAGAAAACAGGTATCGGGATCGATTCCGAGTCGCCATATTCCGTACACTCTATGCGCCTCCATCATTTGCTGAAGCTCCATTGGGGTGTATTTTTCCTTTTGAATCCATGCACCCGCAGTTTCTGGATCGGGCGGATTCGGGATAAATTGCTGTTTTTTGTCTTCCAGGTTCATTTCTTATTGTTTGTTAAAGTTTGCGTAGCAAACTGTCCTTGCTCCGAAGAAGTTAAACCGTCGCTAATAAACCCTTCTTTAAGGATTCCATCTGTGCCGAAGTCATGGCGGCTACTGCCTGTGCCACCCTCCTTACCCTGGGTATGGCGGCTATTGCTCTGGGATCACTCAAGATACCTTCGATGGTCCGCCACTCCTCGGGTATGAATACATAACGCTTTCCTCCGTATTCAAAGTCTTTGCACAGATCGTTTCTCTGCAAATCGTAGGTGCTTTCCAAGAAGGGATATATTTCGGTTGCCAGCAGGTCCGCATATTCCATGCGCATATATCCCGCGGACGTCTGATACCTTTCCCAGATTTTCTCGTCTACTATGTGTTTCCCATCCTGTGATTCAGGTTCTTCGGCGTATTTGGCTTTCAACTCTGAATATTTCGCTATGTAGCAATCGGCATCTGCCTTGGAGATGTATTGGGTATTTCCCGAAGTGTATCGTGCGACGCCTTTAGGATAGGCGATTCCTCCGTCCGCCTCGCGGCTGTATCCCGACGTATCGGGCGTACATGGCGCCGCGCCAGCTTTCTGCGGAAAGTAGATCATGCCGTTGCTTATATACACCCCGCCGTTTGTAACCGCCATTGCTACACCGTAGGCCGTAGGTGCTAAATACAACCGGTTCACACTCCTGTCATGCAGTAAAATAAAGCTATTGGAGTTACACCTGATATATGCCATTTTATCTACGGGCACCGGTTTGCCACCGATCCACTTCTTTTCTATCTCCGCGAAGGAGGAAAAGCGTTGAACCATGATCTCGGCGGGCTTACGGTTTTTTGGTAACAGGAATAATGTGTTTGGCGCCGCAGTTGTCGTGAATGCACTTTCCGACCTCAGTGTCCAAACGCCCTCTCTATTTTCCAGTAAGTCGATAACATTTGTTTCCATATGCCCGTGTTGTTGTATTTATCTACGCCTATTTTTGTTTATATTCGCGTAGCGAATTACCTCGGGTACTTTGAAATTCGGCAAAATATCAATCAAAGTTGGATATAGTTCGGAAGTTTGCCAACGGGCAAACGGTATATTTCCGATAAGACTATAAATCAGGACCGTCTATTTCGGGTCGGCGTGTTGTTTGGACGATCGGGTGGACGAAATTGCCATCCCTGTCTATCGAACAGAACGATACTTCTATTATGTCCCCCTCCCTCAACTGCTGTGGGGATAGCGTTCCGTTAAACGAACCGAATTTGTGTATCCGCTTTGTCGGATCGTTCGGCAGGACTGTATGGGCGACGTTCTCGCGGACGTCTACTACAATAAACTCCATCGAAAGACTAGGTTTAAGCTTCCAGGCTTCGCCTCGTTGTCTTACGCCGTTTGTTCCCAAATTTAAGTGGTGCATTGCGTTCATATCCGCGGCCACTACACCCTCCCAACCATTGTTGACTATTTGAGCCATCAACTCGTCGCGTGTGCGCGCCTTCGTTTCGGTGGCTATATGAGTGTTCTCTCCGCAGATTTCCGGGATATATTTAATTCTTTCACGCAGCGGAGCGTGTGTAAGATCTATCTCTCCGCACTTTAGGACGTCAAAGCAGGCAAACTTGATTTTTTCAAAGTCATAGTTGTTTAGTGCTGTTTGAAGGTTGTTTTCATCCTCCAAGTCTGGTGTATAGACCTCACCAATGAAGATACCATCTTGTTTAAATCCCAACTGTGGAAGACGGAAAGTGCTTACAGCGTTTCCGCTGCGTATTTCGGTTAAACCGTTTCTGACGGTGGCAACTCCAGTGTACCCACGATATTTGCGGGTTATCCATAGATCCTTATCGTGCAACTCTTCTTCGTTTAGAAACTTCTTTCTGGGTTTTTGCGCTATAATGTCCATTCTATTGGAGGATAGGAACTTTTCGCATACGCAGAAGCTGCCCGATTATCAGGTAGAGAGCCCCCAAGGTTATAAAAGCTCCCAGAAGATTGAGCTTGTATGAATAAAATACTATGCTCGCAGGGTAACTTAATATAATAAAGCCGCAAACAGCCCAACCTGTGTATGCCAAAAGGTTAAAGACGGTTTTCTGAGAAAAGGCGCTTAGCGCTGAAGAAAACAAGCCAAGGCATAGGAAGAACCAGAAATAACAAAATGTATGCTGCAGTCGCTTGGCTGTTATACACATCGCTGTATACTCCCGCATCTTCCGATTCAGTGCCTTTTGCCCAATATCTGTCAGTGTCCGAGTCTCTCCTTTATAGATGGTCTGGCTCTGAAAAATAGCAGATAAATCTGCTATGACCTGGGTAGATACGGAATCTATCCCACTATAGGGATCCTTCAATGCAAGTGAGCTTGCTCCACCCCTATAAAAACGAAGCATATGACTTGGAGAGTATTTTATACAAATTCCCGAGAGAAGAAACAGAAGCACTAACCCCGCACAAATACGGATGTAAAGCTTTCGATGCCCGTAAAGGAATACACTCAGACCAAACCCGATGATAGTGCTAACAAAAAAGGGTATGTTTGCTCCCACCGCTATACCTACAGTGGTATATGCTGTGTTCATCTGTATTAAGAAACTATTCAGCGCCGCTAAATCCATTATTTTCGTAAGTTTTCCAAATGTGAGTTTACCGCCCTCATTGCCCCGGGATGGCGCAACTTTGTGAAGTCGGACATTTCGGATGTGTTAAGTTCGTTCAGAAAGTGCGCACGGGCTTCCATAACAGCTCTCGGGTCTACCATCTTTATGATGTATCCCGCCTGCTTATCGTCTAAAGCTAGCGTTGACAGGAAATAGACTCTATCGTCAACTACGGCGTATGCGCCAGTAATATTATGTTTGCTGGATGGGTAAAAAACATATAGCCCATTTTGTGTCAAAAAATCCGGAGTAACATACTTGGATGCATTGATCTTGTTTTCCAAAAGGCATACTACAAATGCTGCGTTTGTCCGCTTGGCGAAAACAAGTGCCTGTATGACATCGGAATTACCCAGAAACTGCGCCGACAGCATTATATCCTTCCCCCGCTTGATGGCCCCTACAAAATCAGAAATGCTTTCACTGTTGATAGGGAATATTGTCTGTGCTTTTGCGGAACTGATAAGGTTTACTGTCTGCCCGTCTAACCAACCTGCACTCTCCTGGGGGCGAGTCTGCTCTGTCTTAAGTAGGCGTAACTTCTCCAGCGCATCGATTGCCGTATTTTCGGAATAGCCCGTAAGAGCACTCGTTGTCAGAAGTGCAAAGAGAAATATACGCTTCACAAACATACTCTATCTGCTGGGCTTGAGGTTATAGTATACGGGATTTGGGGAGTACAATTCCGCTGGGGAAACATTAATCTGATATTTGCCCATATCTGGACTGACCTGTTGCATCTGTGTGGGCTGTGCTTGTGGCTGGTAATAGCCAGGAGTCGGAGACTCATTCAAGAGCTCCTGACGCATATGCATCAACTCACGATACTCCGGAGAATCTGCAATATTGGATTCTATAGTGTTAACTGCTTGTTGATTATAAACAATCTGCTGTTCGGGAGGTTGAATCTGACCCACATAGGGTTTTTGAGATATTTGGGGTATACCCGCATAGCCCCTATTCTGCATATTTGCGGGTTGTTGATTACCCCCGTAATATGGTGAATTCGCCTGCGCAGTTGCCATAACCGTATTGGATTCGGTATACTGTGTAGGCTGGGGAATATAACCCCTATTTGGCGTTCTTGCATCATACCCTATACGTTGCGGTATTTGCTGTGAGGATATTGCCCCCATAGCCCCGTGTTGCTTCAACTGCTCCATCTGTTGCTTCCAGAGTAAGTATTCGTTGTAGTCGCGGGTTTGTTTTTCCGTTTGGCGGGCGATGGCATTGGAGTTTGCATTCTGAACCGTCTGATAATACGGTGTCTGCTCAATGGGTGGTAGGGCAACCTGCGGCTTTGGGGCGGGTGTCGTTCCTGGGTTAACACATTGAGCCGTCTTCTGCGGCAAAGGTGTTCCTATGTTACTTGGAACGGTTACGCGCCCCTGTGCCTTATACCACGAAATCCAAGCCATTAGGTTTGGATCCTGTAGGACAGAAAGTTTGTCGGACTTGGAAAGTTCGCCCCAGGTTACTGGGCGATAGGAATATACCCCGCACACATTCGAAACACCGACCTTTCTAGGCGGTAATACCCTGCCAGCAACTTCCTGGATATTCCCCTGTTCTATGACTATATCTCTTTGCCACGCCGGTGTTTTCGGGGCATTATATGCGATATATTGGTTTAATACAGCGGTAGCGTTATATGCCGCCGTAACTGGTTGGGAGTATGCTGCCGCTGTCATTATTACAGCGCACAGAGGAAAGTATAGAATCCTGGTATACATAAATTACTTCTTTGGTTGTAGATAATATAAAAGCTTTTTGTAAGCTTGAGTATAGTCTGATATAACACATGTTTCCGATAACGGACTAATGACAGGGAGCCACTCTTCCTCGGGGATCTTCCCGGCGCAGGAATAGATTTTTAGCTGCGTATCCATATCCTCTTTTGGCACCGAAACAAGCAGTTGTGTTAAAATAACATTGGCAACTGGGATTTCTATCTTGAAGTCTGTCCTTTGCGGAAGAGCCTGCATTAGTTCAAAGATAAAAGGAAAGATGCTTTGGGTTTTTATTCCCACTCCAATGCTTATACGGGAATTGTCCAACTCAGGACATAACCAGTCCCGATCAACGTCTTTCGGCACAAGCAGGCATAGATAGCCGCTTTGGATAAACCTTAAACGCTGTAGCTGTTGGGAAATCTCATATATCTGCTCCCGCCCCAAGCGGCGCCCCAACCTGTCTATCTCCCTACCGTATGCGCGTAGCAATGACATACGCCTATCAAAAACGGTACCCGATGCAGAAGTATCCGTTAGTAAGTCTGTAATTTGAAGGACTCGCATGCTTTATACATGGTAAGCTGTCCGTTTTCGTAGGAGATTAGATAGGCGGGCAGCTGGAATAGTGAGGGTAATGCCGCGCGGGTTTTTATATCCGCATACGCCTCAAAGGGTAGATTGCGCGCGAGCAATGTTATACTTTCCGGATTATGTACTTCCAACCATACGGGTCTGTTACGTGGATCCGGATTTCCTACGCACATATAAACCTTTTGTCCCGCCGATGCCAATTGGATAAAGGTCTGCAATAAGTCGTCAATGCCGCCTCTCTGCAGTGTAGTGTATGCTTGCTGTATGGTGAGGTTCCCCCCAGGTTGTATGCTTTTCGGGAGTTCAGGTAGAATCTTCTCCGCATAGTTCTGTTCCGAAGGTGTCAATTGCGTCAGAGTTCCAAGATTCTTACGTTTCTCAGTTTTGACGGATAACGCTTCCTGTTCCCCTTTGTATTTCTCAAATGCAGCTTTAAGCTCTGTGAGTGTTTTACCCTGCCCCATGACAACCTTTGTGAGAGAGGCTAACTCCGACTGCATACGGTCAAATGCTTCCTTGGTAATGCTAAATGTCGGTACTTCGGGCTTTTTTACTGTCTCTACCTTTCTGTCGGTCTCCACCTTTCTGTCTGATGTTGGAGCAGCAGAAGCTGGCTGTTTGATATCCGACAAGTCCAGTGCAAAATCCTGTGACGGCGGTTTCGTTTGCACCTCCGGGGTTTTTGCGGAATCCCCAAAATTAAATTCGGTGTCTGACGCCACGCCGGAGCTGTCCTGGGCAAAGGGATCGGAAATATTCGGTATATGCCCGAGATTAGATACATACCAGTAGCCACCCGCAGCTGCTACCGCGAGAATGCCAACCAGTAGAAAAAATACTGTATTCTTTTTCTGCATAAATTTAGTTTAGTTCCGTATGATATTTGTCCACTTTGTGGCGGCTACATTCATGAAGCTATTGTACATCAACGGTTCCGTAGTCTTTAAGTTTGTATCTTCTGCTACCTGATACATCCACGGTAATACCCGAACCATTGCATGCAGACAATGCTCTTTATCCTCCTTCGTAAGCTGCGGGTATAAAAACTTAACAATGTGGTAAGCCCATTTAGGAAAATCCATCCACTCTTGTGCCAACTTCGGTTTGTCCAAAAGATATGCTGCGGCTATTGCCGTTTTCGGATGTAAACTGACCGCACGCAGATTCGCCTTTGTGGTGTTGTTGTCGCGTAGCAAGCGCAAAAGCGCCCCTTGTGGTGCCACATCCAAGGAATTTAGGCGATAGGCCTCACCGAGAGCGGCAAAGAAATCGTCTTTTGATAACGGCTCAAAACGCTGAAAATACCTCCAAGCCGCAGAGATATCTTGATATATTGCAGGAAGATAAACATCCATACTATACCGAAGCGGGTTTTTGTTTGAGGCGCTCCATTCGAAGAGTTCAAGAATAGCTTCGGGATGTGAAAGTAGGAGAAGCTCGATCGATTCTCCCAGGGGTGTGTCGTAACCGGAAACCAAGAGGCGCAGGGCAACATCCATGTTTGCGGTTACAATCCCCGCAATTACCGGACTAGTCTCCGGTAGATTATATACAAAGTCTTCCAATACTTCCGGGAAGTAGGAACACTTTAACAACAATCCCGGCTTTATGTTTGCATACCCCACGTTTTCTGCCCGTTGGTGAAGCTCATTTTTCAGCTCGCCAACGATACGCGCCCGCTCCTCCGCAGGCATGTTCTGCACATACAATGGCGGGATTTCCAAGAATTTAAGCTGAAGGTACTTCTGAAACATCTAATAATTCCTTTAAAGTTTTGTTTAGTACCTCCGATGGAGTGCTGGTCTCGTCTATGTGCATAAATACGAGAGTTCCCAGTAATTCATAGGGAATTACTCCCGGTGTTGTCAAAGCAGAGATGAAATGTTCACGTAACTGCTGATAGTAATCCGCACTTTTACGGTCGTTTGGGTCTACGACGCCCCCTGTAGATGCACGTTCACCCATCCTGCGTGCAACCTCCGTCGGTGTTATGTCTAGAAATACGGTGGAAAACACCGAAAATTGCTTGCTCCATTCGTGGAATTTCCGTTGGATAAGTTCCGCCAAACCCCATTCCGGCTTAAAGTTCTGATAGACCCATGTGGTTGTCACAAACCTATCAAAGAAAACACATCCCCCGTTTTTTATATGAGGTAAAACTACTTCGGCTATCGCAGCATCCCGCGCTTCGGAGAGGTATTTTAACGCTTCAGACGCAGCCATTTTATTCTCCGTTATATCATGGGTGTGAACCCATTCGGCTGCTCGGCGCCCTGCATCCGTAGCGGATAGTTCGCGAACTACTATAGGGCGGTAGAACGGCGCCGATTGGGAGTTAAGTAGATTCCGTATCAACGTGCTCTTTCCGCATCCGTCAATACCTTCAATTGCGTAAATTTTAGAGGTTATCATTGTTTTGAAAAGGATTTTTGAAGTGAAGAAAGCTCTCGTTGAAGTTCGCGGACCTTAACGGGATCTTTGTATATGGAGAATACCCCCTGCATTGGTACTTTACCAAAATGCGAAGAGATCGGAGCCGAAGTCTGAAGGAAATAGGTTCCGTCAATTGCAAAGATACTTTCATGTAAGGTCGTGGGTATTGCCGCGATAAGTGCTTTTCGCCCTGTATAATAGTCAAAGTAGTTTCTAACTCCCGCATAATCCGCATCCGTAGACGAAACGATGAGTATTACCTTTATACCCTGTCTTGCTTTCTGCCCAATGGATTTGTATAATTGCGGATCCAAACCGTACTGTGACGGTATTACCGCGACTATGCTTTTTCGGGCATTGGCAATGCCCCGATAGAGCATTTGGCGCGCCTTTACCGCCGAGCTTCCCATATGCAGCTCATATTCCGCGATAGGCGCGGTGGCTATCACTTTACGATTGTAAGCACCGCTTATAGCGTGGTATGCAAGAAAGAATCCCGCTGCAAAGAAAAGAAACAACTTCAGTAAAAAATAAGCTTTTTGTGTAAGCGGAGAAGGTTTAAACCCAACACTTGTCTTAAGTTTGTTTTTGGGTACGGCTGTCTGCAAAGGATCCTGCAGGATATCGTTTATGGCTTCTTTGTAAGCTTTGTGCTCCTTGTCTTCCTTTGTGGGCTTTTCTTTTGTAGGGACGGATTTGGTATCGGAATCGCTCGCGTCCTTCTTCCCAGGTTTTGTTTCTTCGGCTGCGGGTTGAAGCTCTACAGTCTCGGACGCATTGTCTCCATCCTCCATGGGCGGCGGTGAATCCTGGTAGTCACTGCCGCCGTTTATGTCCTCGGACACTATGCTTGAATAATCTGTATCGTCTATATCAACCATGGATGAGATTTAAATTTAGGAACTGCAGGAAAAAATTTGCCCCGTCTATACTAAGAAAAGATGAATGAAACACAAAAAGACATTAAATCTCTGGCCGTCCGATTAGTGGGCTGGTTCGCAAAAGGGATGAAAATAAACAATGTTGTGGTTCTTGCCATAGGATGCCCCGTATATTTGGCATTCATTTGGTGCTTCCTGTCCTTTCGCCTATACACCATGCTGGAGTCCGATGAGTTTCTGTGGCATGACTTCTTCGATACACAGGGACACGGCGTAAAACTTACCATCATTGCGTGCTCGCTTATGTCCCTTTTTGTTATTTGGCCGATTTGCAGAATTCTACAACTGTCATGGCCTGAAGTTTTTGAACCCTCGCTGGAATCCAACGATACCGACTAGGTGGAATATACGGTTAATGTTAAAACAAATAGCAAACATTCTACCCATAGAGGGGCGTTGGCGAATCTTTGTCGCAATGTTGGCGACGCTGCTTCTCTTCAGCCCCATCACACCGTCATTCGCTTCGTATGTCTATGCCGAATGGGAGAACCTCCCCCTTAGTGTATATTCGTCGGAAATGGACGGCGAGATCTTCGCTCTAATACAGTACGGGATCTTTTTTACACTTGCAGTACTATTGTGCGCCAGATGGGTATACCCTACAAAGGATTGCATGTCGCCAAAACCCGCCCGCGAGGTAGTAATCGGGGATATGACTTTTTCCGAATCCGCGCTATTTACCAATATTATGATTACCGGAGCAATCGGCTCGGGTAAAACATCATCTGCAATATACCCCATCCTTGATCAGATATGCCAAATCTACAATGTGTGGGATGAAAAAACTACACCGGATAACCCCTATAAAAAGTGGGGTGGCTTGGTTATGGATGTAAAGGGTGACTTCTATGAAGCTCTTATTTGCCTCTTGCATTGGTCTGGACGGAATGTTTTGGAAGATTTGATTGTTATTACACCATGGGCAAATTATGCCTATGCGGAAATGCAGGATCCGGATACCGGATATTACTGGTATGTCGCACTTCGCGGTGGGCCATCTCCGGAATCCATAGAGTTCTATGATATGCTCGGCGAGCACACCATGCCTGGATCAAACAAGAGAATTCCGATAGACTACTTTACACTTACCGAACGTATTGACGACCTGATGCCAGGAACCACCCAGAGCAGGTTGAAATACTTTCAGTCATTGGAGTTCCATCCCAAGGATACGACCAACTTTATAGGCTGGAGAGATACAAAAAGCGGAAAACTTGTCCGCATCCTTAAAACCGATCACGAACTACACGAGGTTCTATATACAGACAAGGAACATCCTTCGGAAATTGTCTGCGAACGGCCGAAAAGGTTGAAATATGTCCGTACAAGGTTTGTAAATAACGGACTTACATTTAATATTGCCCCGCCGTCATTAACCCATATTGAATTGGCAAACCGACTTGTGGCTATGTCAAAAAACTCCTCCGGCAAGGGAGGCGGAGGCGGTGACAATTCGTTCTGGGACGATGCCACAAAGAAACACATTCAATGGGTTATCTTCCTGCTGCGCCAAATCCGCCCCGGTGTTGAGGTTACAGCGCTGGATATTAACGCCCATACGGTTTCCGATTCCGTCATCAAAAAGAGCGTAGCCAAGTTATGCGATAAAATTCAAGACTTGGAATCTAAAAGCAACGATATTTCCGTCCCCATGGAGGAACGTGAAGACTGCAAAGCGCAGGTGACAATTCTCAATGACGTCAGGGAATACTTTGAACAGGAGTGGAAATCGCTGGACCAAAAGACAAAGTCCAACCTTGTGTCCACCATAACAAACGTCTTTACGCAGTTTCTTTCGGATCCCCGTCTGCGCACGGTCTTTTGCTCCTCTACGGCCGTTACCATTGACGAAATAATGCAAAGCGGAAAAATCTACACGCTAGTTGCCCCCGAATATGAATCTGCGGCGCGTGTGTTTGGCACGTCCCTGAAAATGGAATTTCAGGCTATAATGAAGCGCAGAACCGCCAGTGCAGAATATGACAAAACCCGATTTGTGGCGTTCATTTGCGACGAGGTGCAGAACTTTGTTACCACTGGCGGCAACGACCCTACATCGGGCGACGAAAGCTTTATGGCATTGTCCCGTCAGTCCAAAGTCTGTAATGTGGTTGCAACACAAACTGATGCATCTATCATAAATGTTGTGGGCGACAAACCCGCTGAGGTGTATTACGCACAATTTGGTTCCAGACTGTGGTATCAAAATACCGACCAGAAAACGAATGAACGCGCGGCAAAGATTTTAGGCAAGGAAAAACGTGAGAAACTATCAACATCTGGGCAGGATGTCACCATAGGGGGACTCCTGTCAAAGGACTCCTCCGGTAAAGGCTATAGCGAAAATATCTCCTATGAAAGCAAGGAAAAATACCCCGTTGAAGCCTTCTCCAACCTAAATGTCCACCAATGCATTATCTATAACAAATCCAAAAAGGGAAAACGCGCGAAATCGTGCAAGTGCCAGCTGAAGCCCCACTACATCGGTGCGCCGGGCATGGTAAAGGAAAAGGCACACGTTCTTAGATGGTACTTCCGGGCATACATGGAAAATCGTCTTGCTGAATTAGGCGATCAAGCCCTGTTAAACCATATAAAAAGTTCCTTAAAATCCAAGGAAGATATACGCGAGGAAAACAAACCCGATTCAGTGGTAGTAGCCGATACAAAGGCTGCCATGGGGGGCGTATCCACCGAAAATATTGACGATTTCCGAATTGCAGGCATCGATCCTGAAGAAAAAGAAGAGAAAACACAGGATCCTGCGGAGGAACCGCGTTCTGCGGAACCAAGTGCAGGTGAGGCTGTTGGTCGCATAATAGAGGGGCGGGTCCTCCCGTCTGCCGTAGAGGAAGACGATATGGATGTTGATGAAGCACCCGTCTACGGCTATACATATGCGGAATCGTTCCGAAGAATTTACGAAGGTACCGGCGTAATACCCGTGGTGAAATCCCGAACGGAGGATGGGGTTGCAGAGCTCTCGAATCCCGAGCTTGTAAACCCGCCGTCTCCCGCCGCCGAGCAGCATGCAAGAGACATAATTACGGACTTGGACAGCCGCATGAGCAGGGGTATAACGCCTGCCGAAAATGTGACAAATATGGTCATCAAAGATCCCGCGCCCATAACAAAGGCCAGCGACCTGTTGGACGACTCCGATACGGTAACAACAAATATGCGTTCTTCGGAAATACCCGTAATTAAATCAACACTCGGTATATTGGGCGAGGATCAACTAACAAAATTTTATAATCCAGACCACCCGGATATACCTAAAAACGCCGAATCCTTGCATAGACACATCAGTGTAAATTGGGCTAAGATGAAATATGCTGTAGAGATACCCATTCTCGGCGAACTCGGCAAGGAGGAACCACCCAAAGAAGAACCCAAGAATGTTGAGGATGTTGAAAGCTATGAAGTTCCGCAGGAACAATTGGAAGCTATGTGCGATTCCAATTCCCTACCCATTCCCGAAAATGATGCACTTTCAGCCAATCCCGAAACCGAAGTATCCGAGGAGGCCACTTCGTCAATGGGGTCGCGTTCGGGCAGCTTTTACGACAGGGTTCGCAGGTTCTCACCAAAACCCGAAGATAAAAATGTAAGTTTAAATTCCGACTTTTCAAGTGAAGCATGAAAAAATACGACAGACAGGCATTGAGTGAATTCGCGCAACAGGGCGGGTTACTAAACATAGTATTCAACCAAATCCCTAGCGGAGTCATAGAAGACGGAGAAGTGGAGCGATTGGGCAAAAGCATTTATGCGAGGATAGCTGATGGGAGGGATAAAACCAATGTCCAAGCCGTCTTTGATGATATAAGACAATTGGGAAAACTACTTTCAACGGATGTGACGGCGTTTATTAATCCGGAAATCCTCCATACAGACGAATATGCGATAAAACCGACGGATCTATTCTCCTGTCTGGTGTTCCACCCCAACGTAGAGAACCTCATGTGGTTAGCACCCAATAAATTGGAGTTTACCGCAGCATTCGGTGGGCGCAAGCAGCGGTGTAGAGTATGCCTTTATACGAGGGATGTATGTCTGTCTACGTGCGTGTTAAAACGAAGCGTGAATGAGATAAACGCCAAACTCGGCGAATGGCTGACCATCCTGCACAGACTTTTATCCACAACCCTACAGTATCATTACTCCATTTCCCCTGCCCTGGAAATGACAAGACGATTTGCCATGCTTACCATTGGCGCTCATATTCCCGGCAAAAAGATACAAATAGAGGATGTCCTGTACTATACGAAACAACTTATCTTGGTGGGAGATAAGCTGGAGGAATCGTTTACCGGTAAGGACGAAAACTAGCATATTACCCTAACTCTTGACTTAAAGAAGCGTCGTGTGGTATCTTTCACCCATGGCGCTTCATGTCTTTTATGGTATGGATTCGAACGGCAAGCAAGAATATCTGTTCGGATACTGTAACGATGCTCAATTTATTGCAAAACTGGATATATATCGCCCTAAAAATAGGGAACTGGAAATGGTGCTTTGCTTCTCGCAAGAGGATAGACGACAACTTGAATCTGATGAAATATTAGATGTTCTACTGGACGGTGTGCGTCTATATTGTATGGTGAACATAATACCGTATAAAGGCCTTTCGTGTGTCAAGCACTGCTTCCGCGCCAAGCTAAACGAACCGGACTTCCTTATAGGTGCCGATTTAGACAAATCCCTGAATACAATTAGTGTAAGCACAGGTACGATATACAGGATAGAAATAAGAAAAGATCCCCTCCCCCCCGTTTTGCGCCCAATATATGCAAAGGAAAAGGCGTCTCCGTTAAGCGAAGACGCCTATAATGCCGTTCTGGCAACCAGGGAATATTTTAAGAGAGTTAATGGGATGTTGTCTCGAAAAGATTGAACAGCACCGAATTCCCTTCAACAGGGTCGCTTTGTTGATGGGTTTTTACGGGCTTCTCAACTTTCTGCTCGCCCAAAGTTTTGACGGTTGGCGTAAGATCGTTATGCTGTTTCATGTTGAGCGCGGCTTCCATATTGGTAAGGGCTACCTGTTGGTCTTGGATAACCCTACTCTGCTCAGCAAGGCGCTGTTTAAGTTCGGCTACCTCATCGGGGTTTACCGAGCTGGCTCGCTTCTTTTGGGCGGAAAGCTCGTTCTGTAGTTCGGCATTCTTGGATTCTGCGGCGTGCAGGGCAATTGATAACTCCTTGGCTTTTTCCGCTTTTGATAGATTATCTTCACGCAGTTTTCCGATTTCGGTACCATGCTTCTGTCTATCCTGTTTCAGCTCTTCGTGAAACTTTTGCATCTCGCCGTTGTGAAGGTCAATCTGCTTCTTCATGGCATCATTGGCTGTCTGCATTGCCTGTAGTTGCGCCTTTAATTGTGTTTCCGTAGCATGTGCCTCACCCAGTAATTTCTCCAATTGCGTCACGTTCTTGCTTCTGTCTGTTAGCTGCTGGTTTATCGTATCGCGTTGTTCCACGGCTTCACTGCTTTTTTGTTTTGCATCCATTACCGCCTTGGCAGACGTGTCTTGCCACTGTTGAACTTCCTGCTTAAGCGTGGAGATATCCTTCAATAGCTGCTCCTTTTCACCTTCCAGAGTTTTCAAGTCGGTGTCTTTCTTGCTATTGGCGTTTAACATTGCGTCAATCGCAGCTTCTTTGTCCGCAAGAATGCGTTCCGCTTTTGCAGTCAACTCCATATTGATTTTTTGTAACTCACGAATTTGTTCACTCTGGGCACAATTATCCCTTTGGAGAGAATCAAAAGCCTTCAACCTATCCGTACTCTTCTCAAGAAGGGCGAGATTTGTTTTGCATTCCTCCGCCTTTTGTGCGAGCGCCTGTTGCAATTCTTCAGTCCTGGTTTGAAGTTCCTTTACTGTCTGTGCCTGTTTTTCGCTGTTAAGGGTCTTCTCTTTTAGTTCTTCGTGAAGTTTTCCCAGGTCATTTTCCGAAGATACCATCAGTGCCTTTTGAGACTCCAAGCTCTTCTGCAAGGTAGCTACATTGTTGCGTGCCTCGTCCACGGCTTTTAGGAGTTCCGCGTTTTCCTTTTGTGTCTTTGCCGTTTTTTCCGCTTCCGCAGATGCGTGTAACAACTCCTTCTCGCGCTCAAGCAGCTCTTTCTCCAAACGCCCAATATTTTCATCGGCCTGCTGGAGTTTTGTTAACAACTGCGCGTTTTCGGCAGCCAACTTATCCCTGTCTGAAATTTCGGAAGCTGTTTTTGCGTGAGATGCTTTCATCCCGTCCAACTCAGCCTTTAATGCCTCCTGCGCTTTTAGTGCTTCGGAATTCTTGGAAGTTAAGCTCCGGACGGACTCCTTTGCCGTCTCCAACCCCTTTGTCATCTCGCCTATTAACTTGTCTGTTTCGGTCTTTTGTGTGGATAGGTCGTCTTTCTGTTTCTGTAAGTCGGATAACGAGATCTCCAGCGAAGATACCTTCGCTCTTAAGGTTGCCACTTCTTGTTTGCTGTGTTCCAGCAAAGAGGTATCCGTTGCGGATTCCTTTTTGTTGATTTCCAGTTGTAGTTTGGAAATTTTCAGGTCGTTGTTGAGGGTGTTCGCCTTTTGGTTTGCGTCCGCAAGAGCCTTTTCGGCTGATGCTAGTTTTTCGGCAAGCTCGTTCTTTTCCAAGGAGAGTTGGTTTTTGTGCAATTCCAAAGTCTCCTTCAGGGTTGCAGCCTCGCGGCGGAGACTGTCAAGAAGTTTGGAATTCTCGGATGCGCGGGCGGTTAACAGTTGGTTCTCTTCAAGCAACTGTTTGTTTTTTGCTTGGGTCTCCTGCTTTAGCAATGTCAAAGCCTGTGTTTCGGAGTTCAGTTTTGATTTATATGACTCTATGGCCGTATCCGCCGTGCGGAGTTTGTCGTACAAAGCGTTCTTTTGGGAGGTTATTTCGTCTATGCGTGCTTGTAGGTTACGCTGCTGACTCTGCAATACACTAAGCTGTCTGGAGGTTTTGGATTCCGTTGCCCTGCTCTGCGTAAGCTGCTCGCTCACAAGATTTAATTCTTCTTGTAGCTTGTTTGTGTTTGCAGCAGCCGCCGATAGACTTATTTTATCTTTCTGCATCACGAGCAGTTTTGCATTGGCCGTTTCGCCGGCTTTCTTTGCGTCCGAAAGCTGCACCTTTAGTGAGGCTATGTCTGTGCATGCCTGTTTGTATTCATTTTGGAGCTTGGAAAACGACGACTCTATTGTCCCATAGGTATTTAAAGTGTCGCAAAGAATATCCAGTTTCTTTGCAAGCTCAACCTTCTCCGAGGAGAGCGAAGTTAGCTGGTTGGATAGTCGCTGCTTTTCATTTTGCAGATTCTGGATTTGGAGCTGCAACTCGTGCGTTGTTTGAGAAAGGCGCCCCGCGTTGGTTTTCTCGGCGTCAAGCTGAGAGACCATGTTACCGTTGGCGGACTGTAATTCCAGAACTTTGCCACGAAGCTGATCCCTCTCGTTTTGAATCGTGTATAGGGAACGGTTTGCCGCATCCAGTTGGCGTGAAATAGTATCTACCTGCGACTTGTTGCCCTGCTCCCTCTGTAGACGAAGCTGTAAGTCGCGTATTTGGGTGTTAAGAGATTCTACTTGGGTGTCCTTTGACTGCAACTCCCCCCTCATGGAAGTTATTTGCCCCTCCAAATCGTGCAGGCTGTTAAGTTTTGTTGTCAGTCGTGAAATTTCACCGGTCTTGACGGAATTATCAGCTTCCAGCTGGTGCATGCGTGACTCCAGTGTGGCAAGACGTGTTTTGTATGCGCGTACCTGTTCCAAAGCCAGACGCACCGTATCCCTTGCGGAGGTTACTTCCGCACTGTATGACGTAGAGGGTGTATAGGTAGCCGTCGGCGTATATGCAGTATTTGCCGGTAGATATGTTTGTGCGGCCGCCGCCGTGCAAAATGCTGCGGAAGCGCAAAGAGAGAAGAGAATTTTGTTCATATATCTATAATATAGTTATCGCGGGAGAAAATTTAGAAATGGCAAATTTATGAAAATACTGATTATATCCGAAAAGCCCTCATTGGGGCGCACAATAGCGGACGCCCTACTTATCGGTGCCTCCGCAGACAAACTTCACATCTCCGGCAAACTCAGGGACGGGAACTCCTGTGTAGTAACATGGGCCCGCGGGCATTTGTTGACTTTGGCCCAGCCGAAAGAGCATAACCCGAATTGGGAAAAGTGGGATTTGGCACAGATACCATTCCTCCCAAAGAGCTTTATTGATACCCCTATAAAAGAAGCAAAAAGCAAGAAATACGCCAACTCCGCAACCTCCCAGGAAGTCCTCAAACATATTTGTGGGCTTATAAAGAAACTTGATGCGGACGGAGAGGTTATCAATGCCTGTGACGCCGGCCGTGAGGGCGATTTAATATTTACAAAGATTGTAAAATATTCCGGCGCGCAACCTCCGAAAGTGTCCCGCCTGTGGATACAAAGTACGCTGAAAGAAGCCATTCAGGAAGCTTACGATAAGAGAAAACCCGCCTCGGCCTATGCGGGACTTACCCAATCCGCATATACGAGGGATAGAAGCGATTGGCTGTGGGGGATGAACCTAACAAGACTTACCACCCTAAAACTCGGAGTAAAACGCCAGATATTACCCGTCGGAAGAGTCCAAACCCCCACTCTCGGAATGTTGGTTCATAGGGAACTAACCCGGAAAAACTTTGTTCCGGTAAATTATTACACGCTTGTTGCTCAGTTTCCTTCTGGAATCGGGGATCTTGATATGAATTACCTAATGAAACAACCGGACAGAGAAAAAGAACTGGGCAAGGCCCCCGATTATGCAACGGATACAAAAGCATTCTGGGATAAGGCAAAATGTGAGGCCTATGCGAAATACTTGAGCAACCTTGGTGTGTATACCATAAAAGATTCGGAGAAGGAGGAAAGTCAAAAACCACCGATGCCTTTTGATTTGCCTTCCCTGCAAACGGACTGCAATCGTGCATACGGATGGACGGCTGCAAATACGCTTAAATATCTGCAGGCACTCTACGATCAGGGATATGTGACTTACCCACGAACCGACTGTAAATACTTTCCGGACGATATGGCGGACAAGATTTACAGGATTTCGCAGGATGTGATCTCGGGGGTGGCCGAATTCCACGGGAATAAACCCATACTAAAGCCCGTTAAATCACCCGGGTGTTTCAACAGTTCGCGGGTTACCGACCACTTTGCAATTATACCAACGGGTAAGATGCAGGGTATTGAGAGACTGCGCGAAGGGGAGAAAACCCTCTTTACCCTATATCTGCATATTTGCAGGAGACTGCTCCAGTGTCTGGATGCACCCGCCGTATACAGGGTTGTAACGCGCTCGTGGACGGCAAAAAGCAACAGGAATATCACATTTACACAATCCTCAAAGAAAATGTCAAGCCCCGGATGGAAACGCTGGCAACCCAAGGAAACGGAAAAGGAGGAATGCGAACTAAAAACCCCGAATGGGCAGGAAGAAAAACCGGATCTTGTCTCAACTGTATCGCATGTAACGAAAGCTCCCCCACCCTATAGTGAAGGCGCGCTGATTTCCGCTATGGAATCGGTAGGGAACAATATGAATTCCGAACTGCTAAACGAGATGTCCGAAAAGGAAGCGGAAAAGCTTCTGAAAAACAAAGGTATAGGCACTGCAGCGACGCGGCATGAGGTAATAGAAAAACTGGTTTCCGCCAAGTATGTGACGAGAGAAAAGAAGAATCTAGTCCCTACCGAGTTGGGCTACACACTAGTGGAAAAGCTGGAATCAGTCGATCCCCTTCTGACGGCACCGGAACAAACCGCGATTTGGGAGCAACGTCTGAATGATATGGAACATGGCAAGGGTTCGTTTAGGGAGTTTATTTTAGCCCTCTACAACGAATTGGTTCGTATTAAGAAGGTTTTTGACGAGAAAATAAAAAGTGTCGCCTCCCACGGTACTCCGTTGCAGGAAAGCGACACTTTGTGTCCTATTTCCGGAAAGCCTATGTTAATTCACGAGAAGTTCTATATATCCCCCGCATTTCCTAAAATCCCGTTGTGGAAAACACTCGCCGGAAAGAATATGATTCTCTACGATTGGACACGTGTTCTTTCCGCCTATCAGCAGAAGAAGCGGTTCATTATGCACGGATTTCAAGGTAAATTCGGCGAATACGCCGCGAGTATTGATTTGGACACAACTAACAATAAGGTGGTAGTTTTCCCGGTGAGGGAAAGTCGCTAATCTGTCTGTATAGTAGTTTTCAGGTATTCCAACCCGAAAGTCTCGGAGAACGAGCATCCGCAAGCGTCGCACTTTGCGGGGAAGACACAATAGTCCCCCTCGAAGCGCGGCTTTTCGTAAGTAACCCTAAGGCCCCCACACTTCGGGCACCTGCCCTGTTCCTGAGGAATTATTTTTTGCGTTTGTTTTTGTGATTTTTCTGCCATAAATTTGAATGTTAGATATTGATAATGTGTGCATCGCTATTTGCGAGTATGGAACTGTGTGTAGCTATGATAAGCTTTCGGATCCCGTAAAGCCCCATGTTGCCCTTAAGATGTTCGATCAGCTGCTGAAGTACCTTGATGTTTGTATCCGTTAAGTGGTTTGTAGGTTCGTCTATCGCCAACCAGTCCAATGTTGAAAACTTCCGGTGTGCAGCTAGTCGGAATGCTATGCCAAGAATGATCTCTTCGCCGCCGGATGCCTTTTTTATCGGGCGTACAACTTGATTGGGATATTTCATCTGAAACTCCAACTTGTCGTTAACCATAACGCCGAATGGCTGAAAGAAATGGAAAGTTGAGATTATTTCCTGCATTGACTTGCAAAGTTCCGCCAGCTGGTGCTGGAGAATGACATTGGGCAGAGTCTTAACAACCTTACCCATTTTGGTTAGATACGCCGCATAGTCCTTTGTAGAAACAACTCCCGCTACCGCGTTCTCTGCCGTACTGATGCGCTCCTTGAGCACATTTATATATGTTTGAGCGGCAGTGATTTCATTTGTCTTGGCGAGCTTCTGAGTCTCCAACGACTCCGCCCCCTCCAGGTATGCTTTATCCTCTTCTGATAGCACGAATGGCGTTTCACTGTCTAATCTGGGAAGCGCTTCGGATTTTGCCTGTTGCTCTAACCCCATCTTTTGATCGGTTAATATCTTTATGCTGCCCTCTATGGAACTAAGTTCGTTTTTCAGTGAGGTTCTTTGTTCGGTTGCTGACTTTGCCGTCTTTAGAGCCTCTTTTGCTGAAACAAGGTCTTCTTCCGAATATACTTCGGACGGCTTGGACACGGGACTCTGTATCAAGGCATCGTATTGAGTTTGCAGGGAACTCAATGAGCCCCTTATGGTCGCAAGCTCTTCAGGCTTTGAGGCAAGGGTGGCAAGTTCCGCCGTGTTCTTCTCTACGACCTCTGCGAGATTGTCCTGTTTTATGTTCGGCGGTTTTAATGTGGTAAGCTTCTTTGTGAAGTTCTCCAAATCCGCTGTTCCGTTCTTTACCGATACCTCCAGTCGGGCCAAATCCATTGTTATGGTACGAATATGCGTCTCTTGTGCTCTCTGCGCCTCTATGTTGGAAAACCTAGCTTCCAGTAGCTGCTCTGCCTGCCCCTGAAGTTCCGCTACCTTCTCCTGCGTAAGACCGCTTCCGCAAATCGGACATGTGTCCTTATGATTGCCCTTTAGGAAGGTCACAAGTATGTCCGTCTTACCCCAGAACTCCTGCTGCTGGTTGAGCAATTCGCGGTTTTTGGTATTTGCCTCCTCTAGACTTTTGCGGAGTTCGTTTAATTTACTCTGTTGGTTGGAGAGTGTCGTTCCCGTTCGGGTTAAACCATCCACGGTTTGATAGTATTCCTGCGCTGCGCACAGTTCCTCCTTGCGTTGTTTAAGCTCGGAGATGCGCGAACACGCTTTGACAAGATCGGCCTCCAAAGCCTGCAACTGCGTCCTATTTGCTATAATCTGTGTAAGCTTGGTACTGTAATCGTTATAGGTTCTCCACGCCTGTTCCAACAGCTGGAGCTTTCCTACGCGTTCGGAAACAAGCCCAAGATCCTGTGGCTGCCCTACCGAGATTAAAGCCGATTTGAGGAGGACTACCCTTTCTCCGTTCTTTGCAAGGCTGAAGTTCACAGCCTCCCATGTTTTTCGAAGCTCCTCGTATCGTGCTATGCGTTTCTGCTTCTCGCGCATGGCGGAAAGTTTCTTTGAATCGAGTGTGCGCTCTATCGTTGCGAGGTCGGAAGTGAGCTTTTTCAAAAGTTTCTCATGTTCTGCTAGGGTCTTTTTGTCCGACTTAACTGCAGCCTGTACATTTTCGTCTATGTAGAGTCTGCCCTTCTCTTCCGCTATAGCTTCGCCAGCTGATGTGAATATATCCCCAAGTAACAAAGTCTGTAGCTTTGCCAAACGCTTTGAAGGTTCTCCCGAAAAGAGGAGTGCGCTTATGTCGTGCTGCCCGACTATGGCCGTACTGACAATAGCCTTCAAATCGTTACCCAATAACTCCTGCAATGTCTTCTGGCACTTCTCGGCACCCTCTATTGGTTCGGAAGAGCCTATCTGCATAACAGTGCTGGTTCCCGCCTTGCGGCGTATTGTTCGTGTTATGCTACCCTTTTCCCCAGATTTTAGCTCAAACTCCAACGATACTACCGCGGTATCCGCCTTATCCAATATATCGTCCTCAAGGGATTTTGCCCCTGGAGTAGCCAGACCCGTCAGTGCAAAGTTAATTGCATTGAGGATATTTGATTTTCCCCTGCCATTTGCTCCTATGAGAATGTGTAAATTGGCGGAAAGATCAACTGTTAGCTGCGTATGCTGGCAGTAATTGCGCAAGTAAAGTTTTGTAGGCGTCAACATGGTTTAGTCCTCCTCAAGTATTGCGACCCAAATATCCCCCGAATAACGAACTAAATGGCGAATATTCTCAATAAACCCCGTCCGTTCGCCGCCGTTGAGAACATATTTATCCTCGTTTATTCCAGTGATGCGGTCGTTGAATCGCAATCCCTTCCCCGTACCCAGAAAAATACGGGTATCCTGCTTTAGAAGGTTTTCTAATTCTTTGTATATTGTGTAGTTAGGCATTATAATTGTACTTTCTTGTATACCGCTTCGGGGAAACGGTTCTGTTTGATTTCGGAAATCTTTGCCGGATCGAGTATGAGTTGCTGTATGTCGTCAGATTCTGACTCGGGTACACCCGCAGCCTCCAAAATCTCGGGCAGAAGTTTCAAAATACCCTCTTTTGTATGGGGCATTCCCGATTCGGCTATGTTGCCGGTATATACGGAAGTAATCTCCGCCGATAGATTCTCCGTCCCACGCTCTACGGCAAAGAGTTGCAAAGAAATGCCCTCTATGTGTTTTTGGATCGTGAGGTAGTCGTTATAGTTGTCAGATGTGTACAGCACTCTCACTACGGGCTTTTTCCCGTGGAATCGATTTGTAGACTCGCCGATTCTGGCAACAAGCTCGTCCAGCATCTGCTGTGCCGGTTTTCCTTCCGAGTCGTATGTTATGTATTCCCTCTGCTGTGTGGGGAAGTGGGAGAATGTATTGGTCTGCGTATCAAAAACTATAAATCCGGGCGTTTCAGTCTGGTTGAAGGAGACCGTCTCAATGGAGCCGGGATAGATATAGTTTCGCCCCGCCATATCCGTATACTGTGCTGTGTTATGGAAATCTCCCAAAAAGACCCTGTCAAACCAGTCCGGAATCTGCTCCGCCGTTACATCCCATGCGAAGCGGTGCGGAGCAAGCTGTTTCAAAGCCTGGTGAAGGCATAACCATGTCTCCGTCCCGGGACTCTTTTCCAGAGGGGAAAGCCCCGAAAGTTCGGCGGCGATACGCTCCTTGGAACCGTTGTCCGTGCCGTAGATTTTGATTGTCTTGCATTCTGCGTTAACTGTAAGAGGCTCGGACAAGGAAAGACGTTTAAGGTTCGGATTAACAAGTTCGCATACCTCCACCCAAGTGTGGGGCGAGCTGCGCTCATTGTCATGGTTCCCGAGAATCATTCCTACCGGAATGCCGGTTGCCGAAAAATCCTTCAAAACACTTTGCAATACGAATGCCGCAGAGGAACCCACTTCATTTGCATCCATGATATCGCCCAGAAGCAATACGGCGGCGATCTCCGATTGCATTTCGGTAATTTGACGGAATGCACTTTCAAAAGCCGCATACCAGTCCTCTTTGGTTTCATTTAGCCCGTAAAGGCGTTTATAAAGCTGTGTATCTGCTACTATGGCTATCTTGCTTCGCATAATTCAATATCCTCAAATTCGTCGGAATTAGGATTTTCAAATATTTCAGTGGTTTCTGTGGGTAAAAATTTATAAGCTTCAAGCAGATTGAGCGCCTCTTCAAAATTGTGTCCGAGAATGAGACTTCTTGTATGTTCAAGATCCGAGAGGATGCCACCAACAACCCGTTGGATGAGCGTATCCATATATTGTGTTGTCTTGGTTTGCGCCGCGTGACCTAGAGTGAAAACCATTTCGTCCAGCGCGGTAATAGCCGACTCCGTATCTGTCCCCTCCACTGCGCTTACAAGCTTATTGCGCAATGACGGCAGGTTTTTTGGAAACAGCTGCGAGAGAAAATCCGTCGAAAGGTTTCTGTCCCCGTCGGCCGCTTCATCCCTACCCCTACCGGCTTCCGTCCGCATTCCGAAATGGGGATCCTCTGTGCAACCTTCGTTTGACAGACTATCCGCCATGCGGTTCTCTTTGCGCGGAATGTGCACTAGCTTGTACGGGCCGTTTTCCAAGGCACTGCGCACCCTGCCTACAAGGTAAAACAGGGTGTCGGATTTTATCTTCCAATCACCCTTAATCTGCCTGTATGCGAGCATACTGTCTGTATGTATTAAAACAGTATGTTCCTCGGCTGTGTGCGATTTTAGGTAGGTATCCAACCGTGATAACAACTCCAGCAGTGCGTAAAATTCGCTTTCATTGCATGTTCCAGGAAGTATGTCCCCCTCCCGATTACGCACATCTGAATGTCCGTAGCATATCACTTCGCCCGTATCACAACGTTCGGCGTATATGCCTATGTGCATTTTCTTTGAGGTAAGTTCGCAGGAACCGTCGCTATATGCCTTTATTGTTACCGCCATGCTGAAAAAATTAGTGAATGTTTCTGTTTTCCTCTTCAGCGAGAGTGTCGCCTACTTGTCTGCGTCCGCGCTTCATGCGGTCGTAGTTGACCTGCAATTTCTTCTGGTATACCGATAGCGCTTCGGCTTCTGTCGGGAAGTAGAATTTAAGCAGCTTTACCAATGTGTATACACCGAGATGGGTTCTTTCCAGGAGAAGATTTGCCGCTTCGATTACGGGATTCCTTGCTGGTTCAAGCTCTTTGTCCGCCCAAGCCGCATCCCATATTTTGAAGAAGTCTTCTTCTTCAGTTCCGTTTACCTGGAGCAAGGACATGAAGAAAAAGAGGATGTCAATGGCTTCCACTTTTGCATTTTGAGGGTCAATGGCCTCCCAACGTCTGCCGTCCTTTGTTTCCTTTGCCCAATGCTTCCAAATATAGCATTCCTGATGTTCGTTGACTTCGGAGAGTAGCGCGAGGAAGTAGTTTGTCTCGTTCTCCTCCGTTTGCGCAACACCCGCAGGGTTCATAGTTTCGTTAAGGCACTTTTGTTCGCGCCAGATATTGATAGTTCTTTGGTTCATAGATATTAGATGGTAAGGATTAAATTCTGTTTGAGTTCCCGCGTGTGCTCCAAAATGCCGCGTATAAGGGAATTTACGCCCGGCAAAACTTTTGCCAATTCGGCGTAATGTGGAAGGTAGTTTTCAATATTGTAAATCTCCACGCGCGGAACTACCAACTCGCCTATTGCGCTGTATTTTGCATAAGGCTTGTCCCCGAATATATGCTGTAGTAGTTCAACGATTTTTTCGTCTTTGTTACTCATCCCGGAAAATAACTTTAATGGATTCAGCAAGGGTTTTTCGTGAATAAAGGTGAAAAACGTGTGGTAAAGCTCATCTATGGCTACCTTCTCCGATATAGTGGCTAAAACAGTATGGCTTCCTGCTTCCACTTGATTTCGCAGTGTCAAGTCCTGCAACAATAAGTCCTTGCGCCCTGCGTCAAGATAGCGCATTAAGATTCTCTTTTCAGAGTCCATGTCCCCAAGATTATATTGTTTTTGTATAGATTCTGCGATGCCCGTTTTATTCTCGTTGCATTTGTCCAAATCACTGCGTTTTACCGCAATGAAGCCCTTATTTGCCAAATGCCTTATTCGTATATTCCACGGAATGTATCGCTCCGATGAGTTCGTAAATACTGCATACTCCGAATGCTCCTTGTCGCATGTTAGGACAGAACCATCCGGGAAAACGACATCCTTAACGGTGAGAACGTTAAAGTCCGGTGGCTCGCCCAAGAAACTCTTCGTTGGATATAGGTATCCATCCGTGTCAAATAAGAAGTCACCTTCCAATACATCCGCCACTTGTGTATGCTCAAGTTTGTAGTCAGGCACGGTGGACCCACGAAGATCGCAGGTCAATTCACTGTGGATACTCCTGGATAAATACTTTCCATAGGTCTCTGTGGGATGCCTACTCTCCGTATACTTCTTTATCGATATGGCGAAGAAATGCGTAGCATTTACCCCCGCAAAGCGCACGAGTACGCCCTCCGAATAGAGCTTGGAAACCAGTTTTGGTGCATCTGCGATAGGACATGACAAACCCGAAAATGCTTCGGGGTATTCAAACGAATCCGGCAACCGGTGAACTGTATGGTAACACCACTCGTTTCTGGAGTCCGGTAGTAATACTATACCCCGCAATAGCATGTTTTGTAAGTCTGTCGGGAGGAACATTTGCGGGCGGGTATATTTGGCTGGGAATGTGTAGTAGACGACTCCGGACGGATCTACCATCCACTGAATAGTATATTTTTCCCGCTGTTTGCTTCCAATGGTAATATAGCGGTACAAGTTATCCCCAAAAAGGTGTAGCGGACATTTTAGTCCCACTTTTCCCACCGTCGTGTCTGAAAATTTATTCGGGTTGTTGCGAAGTGTGTATATCTTCGCCCCTGGATCGGAATAGACAAAGAATCTGCACTGGGATTCGTAGGGGGTGTATACGGAGAGGCTCTCCGCATCGGTTGTAAGAAAAAGTAGCTGCCCCAGCTCTTCGGGGGTGTACTCGCCAACGACCTTGTATTTGTCAAGTTGTTCCGAATTTGGTGCGACTTCTCTTAAGTCCTTTCCGAAAATAAGCCTAAAGTCCTTTTGCGTATACCTTCTCATATTAAAGCACACAGAGCCTTCTTTATTTGTTGTTCCCTGCCCAAAAAGCCCTCTACCAATCGGATAAATCCGGGTATCAAGATGTTTGATGCTTTCAAGTCCTCCAAAAGCTGGGGAATCGTAAGGTATTTCTTTTCAAGATAAATATTTCCTGATGGATCTTGTATTGTAGGCAGGTTTCTCATCAACACGTATTCCCTGAAATTCACCTCTTCCGGTGTATATGGAATCCCGAGTAGCTTGAGCATGATTGTTCGCCCCGGATAGCCAATTGGATTTTCCTTTATCTCCGATACGCCCCACTCTTGGAGGAAACCGTGTAGTGCCTGTTGGAATGTTCCCTTATTATATGAGGGCGGAGTTCGTATCTCTTCTAAATACTGCAAATCGGCGTATGCTTTGTCGCGCATAACCAGTACTATGTCGTCTCGCTTTCGGGTATTATACAGTTGCAGGTTCTCTTCCTTGGAATATCCCCAAAAATTAGGATAAAAGCAACCACCGCATTCTTTCCTTATGAAGTCTACCATTTCCCCCATCGGTATTCTGCAGTATTTCCTGCTTATGCACAGTTCACATTCCCTCGTGTTATCCCGATGCGATAAATCTGTTTGGGCTTTTTTGTAGTCGGTATAATGAACGGCAAAGCACCTCAGCGCCTCGCTGAAGTCAATATAGCTTTCATCGTTTTCAGAAATGAGCACTCCGTATTTTGTGTTTACCGTCTCGGCGACACCCACCGGTAGCCATGTTGGGATTTGTGTCTTGAGATTTCCTTCGGAGTCAATACATACGTCATCCCATCCGCAGGAATAGATATTTCCCTTTGGACTCTTAATAATTCGTACGGAACCTCTGTCCAAACGCTCGTCCTGCGCAAACAAGGCTGCATTAAATTTTATGACAACCCCGGTGTTGAATCTTACGGGTGCTACTTTCAATATGTCCGCAATGTAGTTGTTTATTAATCCAGCTACTGGTTGTTTTTTTCCGTTACGTGAAAATTTGCAGACAAGCAAGTCGTCCGAATCGGCTAAAGCCGTAAATGCATCAATTCGTACGCCGGCATCAAAGAGTTTCTTCGCCCCCGATACCAAATTATTTCTCGGAATAATGAAGTCTTTCCAGAATTCTCTACCCGCCTCCGAAAGCGATATAGGACAAGCAGGATTCAATACGGGTATCGGTTCCGCCCATAGGGGCTGTTTTAGTAACACTACATCCTGTGCCTTTACCGTGCCGACAGGATGATAGGTAATTCCGTTTAAAAAGTCCGGCGGCAAAACATTCGGGTTGTGTATGGTAATGCCGCAACAGTCAAATTCAATGTCATTTGGATATTGCAGACAGACATTGCATATCCGTTCCGCTTGCTCCTCCGTGTATACCGAATCTGTGGCGGATTCCACATCCTCCAGGAGGCAACTCTCCAACTTGAGCTTATACTTCTGCGGACATTTACTCTGACTGTAAGCGGTGGGGGTTCCCCTCGGGATGACAATACTATCTTTGGGGAGTTCAATATATTCTATGTCGTAGTCTATGCGAGTTGTTTTACCGCATACCCTCAGAAGCTCTCCAGCCCTCGGAATCGTTCCAAATGCGGCAATACTCGTGCAATAATACACGCTCTTCTGCAACTTATACCACTTATAACCCTGCCTTGCATCCGGCGGAATATCCTCCAGCCGTGCCACATTTTCTCTGTTCTTTATGTAGCCGGATAAATTGCGTATATAATACAACTGACGCATATTACGAATGATTTTTAATTGCGCGTAGCGCAAGAAGAAGCGGAAATAAAAAAAAACAAGGGGCGAAAGCCCCTTGGAGAAATACCATGAAATCAAAGGAATGAATATACCCGTGCTATTCGCCTACCGCAGCGCAAAGCGTATTGATGTTAATTTGCGTGCGTACAAGCGCGGCTTTGACAATATTATAAGCCAGTGCTTTCTGTGCTTTTTCCTCAAGGGGCAACTGCGCAGCCGAAAGCGATTCCAGCTTCTTGTTGACCTTCTCGGTTAATTCGTTAACACGTTGTATCTGTAAAGTAAGAGTATCTAAAGTCTTCATAGCTTAAAGTGATGGGGCGAAGTCCCTATCCGGAACGTTTTCCCTCCCCGTGAATTGTTGAAGTTTTTCCACGGCATCTTCATAGAGTTGTTTTATAACCCCTTTGCCGTGTTGATGGATTTCGCCTATAACGTTCATTATAGACTCCATGCCCGTTTTCTGATCGATTGTTTGCTGCTTTGCAATTATGGTCTGCAGCTGCGCGGATTCCTCCTCGGTTGGGTTGAGCGACGCGAATGTTGCCGAAACTATGACCGAGAATTCAGAGTCAAGTTTTACACTCGGGCGTACAACCTGTTCCTGTCTTTGGAGAATTGGTGCTACGCTGGGTTTCCAGGACTTAGGCAAGGCTTCGTAATCCTTTACGTCCATATAACAGTCTCCTGCATCAACACCCGCAAGGCAGAGTCGTTTGCCCGCAATTGTTTGCGCCTTACTGATGTTCAATCCGATGGGGAGTTTGTCCACCAAAGTAGCGATATTCGGGACAGGTGCTTCCTTCATGAAATTAGCCAAGTCCTGTTCGGTAAAGTTTACATTCCACCCCATGCCGACCGAAAGGTCTCGTGCCTTGACATAGTGCTTGTATGCGTGTTCGGGGGTAAATCCGTCCCTATCCAACAGCGACTCTATGCCGTCTATACACTCCCCGAGTTCCTTTACTTTCCCCGCGATCACCTGCGAAGCTGCTTTTGTCCGCAAGAGCTTGTTGAGATTTATCCCCGTAATGTCTGTTTCCTCACGTTTGTGCCCGATTAGATATTCTGCAAGGGTCTCGTAGTTTTCAACGCTCTTCGGATTGTGTTTCAATTCGGAAATCGTTAGTTGTATGTCGGAAGTTTTTTTGGAGGAGGTATTCATATATAATTATTGTAGTAATTTTTATTTTAGGCAAAAGTGGATAGTTCTTTCTGTATTTGATGAACTGACTTACCGCTTACAAGGTCCAGAACCCTATCCAGTGTGCAGTCCCCGTTATTAAAGAGCCGCCAAGCTACCGCATTTATAACCCCGGCGGCTTTCGTAGAGAGTTTGCAGTTTACCGCAGGAGAAACGTTCTTGGCTTTTAGTGCCCTGACTGTGTCTGTAACCACTGTACGAATTTTGTCCTGATTCGGAATCTTGTGCGGTGAAGGCGTCTTGAAACGCAATGTTTCCGGTTTTCTGCGCGAATCCAAATATGCCACTTTTAGCTTGTTTGCAAATTCCTCTACGGCAATGTTTGGATTTTTTCTAAGTAGCTTCCACGCAAGATTGATTAAAATCGAATTAACCCTTCCCGAACCCAAATTTTCCGATGGAGGTAGTGATGCAAGAACACTTGTTACTGCCTCTGCGACATATTCCTGCCGTTTACTGCCGGCTCCCGATTCTGCATAATGCGAGATATACTTCTGGACTGACGCATATTCGAAGGCGGCACCATTTGTAACTGCATTCCAGTCTTGGATTAAATTATACGCGGAATAATGTTCTGCCCCCGCCTGCTTCAATAACTCCCAAGCTCGCGTAAGTAGGACTGGGTTAATCATTGCCAATAGATCTCCGCGCGTCGCACCCTGACACGTGTAGAAATCCTTGATACTATTTGCTATTTTACGGCTGTTTAACTGTTGTTCCCTATCTGTCATAAATTCTGAAGTTTGTTTCAAAAAAGTGGAGGAATAGTTCGTCAAAAACGGAGGATTCCGCAGGAGCGGATATTTCAAAGGGGATTGGGGTTGGAAGCGCCAACTCCGGTTGATAGACCGACGTAATTTTCGGTTCCGTAGGAGTATCCGTCAGTTGCCAATACGCTCCGCTTACAGAGTTTCCCGCGACCGACGGCATGAGGTATACCTTGGGCGTAGTATTACTTACCACATTCAAGTGATATTCCACGGCGCCGACCGAGACCGCCGCCAACGCGAACAGTGCTAGCACTACTTTGCGCATTTGTTGCCCCTCCTGACCGATGCCTTAATAGTTGAATCGGAATTCCACTTTTTGGGAACTATGAGTTTGACGGACGAAAGTCCCGACAGTATTTTGAGCAATTCCGCAGTTTGTTGCGTACCCAAATTTAGATTCTTTGCAATGATAGCTACATCTACAGCTTTCGGGGACTTTTGGAGAATGTTTATCGCCTTTGCGAGAACAGACATGTTAAACTCCCCTTTGGGGTTCTTTATCTCGCGTGTCTTAGCCTTTGCCGATTGCGTACTTGGATCCTCCATTTGAGCCACGGGAGTGTATGCGCAAACGCGGAGCTTCGCCTGACTGCAGTCGCGTGGCACGCTTACCACATCCTTTGGATGGACTTTGCAAAGCAGCAATACCGTGGGATACCCCGGATGCCACTGTTCCAGGTAGTGGAAAGAGCACACATGTAACCCCGGAGCACAATGGACTTCCGGATTGCGAACCACCGATTCTCTGGGCATTGACGATTTCTTGCCGATTATGTTATTGAAACTGGAGCCATCCCTGTTTTTGTGCAAAGAAGTCAGATCCTGGTTAACGCGTTTCCATGTCAGAAGGTTACCCGCCTTGTCAAATGCAATGGCATCCTTATTAAGTAGCAGAAACTCTGTGAGCATGTCCCTATCGCACTTCTTTAGCTCCCTAAGCTTGAGAAGGAACTTCGGAAAGTATGCGTTCCAATTGGGGTCGTCAGCCACAGTTTGAGCAAGTTCATACATCTTCGGCCAAATATGCCTGTTGTAAGAAAGCTTTTGGGTTTTATGGCTTAACGTAAATCCCTTGGGCAGTCTCATTGGCTTGATTTTGGCAACATGTTTAGGAAACAATTTTAAGGCCTCCGACTGTTTACCGCTTTCCAATAGTGTACGGATCTGCAAATACAGCGGGAGGTTATCTCTGGTTACGGAATAAAGCTTTTTAGCTCCCGCATAGCCGGAGATCTCGTTTTGGGTGATTATAAATTTATTCTTCATTGAAGTTTTTCTTTGATTTTAGGTATGTTAGGACTTTTTTGAGCAGTATAGGATCTCGTTGTGCTATAAGCGAACGTAGTAAACGGTGAAGCTCCCCCCTTGCGGAATAATAACTCACACTGCCTGCCTTTTTGAGTAACCCGTTCATTATCTCTGTTGCAAACGGCATGTTTTCTCGGATATACCTGTATGCACCCTTCATAACGGCAAACGCCTTTTGGGGAGGCATAAACTTTTCTGAAAACCCCTTTGGAAAACAGTCTAGAAGATTTGCCATGTCTCCGGGGGTAAATACGGAGGAGTTTAGCTTTTCAAAATCGATATAATCCTCATCTAAATTTGCATTGCCGGTATGGATCCTGAAAAATCCGCCGTATTGCGAGATTGCACGCATGAGTTCCGTGTTGGATGTCAGTTTTGCATAAGTCTCTTGTAGCTTATTGCCGTCCAGTACATTACACCCCTTTGCAGTATGTTTTGCGGAAAGCACATAGGAACACGGGAGTCCCATCTTTATAAACGGCGCTATATATTCGTATCCCCATTTATGCGAAAGCTCCTGCTCCTGCGGTATTATGAATTCGGCTACCGTCGCATCGGAACCCTTAGGCAAATACGAAAAAGGGATTTTGTCCCCTGTTTTGTTGAAGCAAAGACACCTAATCTTACGTTTCTGTCCACCCCTGGGGATGTATTGCTCCACAATATTCGCACCGCAAAGGCTGTAAAATATACGGAGTTGCTCCGCCAGCTCCGGCTTGTAGCGCGTAATAGCTACCTCTACGCGGTTTTGTTCCGGATACACTATGATGGATGGGTCGTATTTGCTTTGGCGTCTGCAAATTACCAACTCCTTACACGTGTATGGTATCGGATATGCTGTGCCTTGCCAAACTATGCTAATGCGGTTAGTCTCATCCCGTGGTAGGTCAAAGTAAGATGTGTCTACCTTATAGACGGTCTTCAAGATGTGCTTTACAGTATCCCAATAATGCAGGTTATAGCGCCATTCCTGCGGAAGTTTTGTTTGGTAGTAGTCCACCACAGATTCCAGCCCGTTCAAGGACTGAACTTCGCGGTAGATTCTGGCTTCTTCAGAGTCCAGCGTATTGTAGACATACGTCAAAATGTCCGCATACTGCGCGTCTGTGAGGAATATCTTCTCTCTGTTTGTGGAAAGCTTTGCCTCTTTTACCGGTATATCATAGTGAAATGCAAAACCCATGCGGTGCCATTCGTGCTTAAAGCAGGTGAGGAGTTTATTGTTTACCAGTAACCCGCGCAATGCTTCCGGCATTTGGGAAACGGTTTGCAGGACGGAACTTACCGGAATTGTTTCCACCGGAATTCCGCCTACCGTGATGTGCACACGGCTCTGCCCCGTAGTGTCAAGGTGCAAACGTCCGTATTTTGTAAAGGGGTTTGCCGCCACGGATTCGCCATCTCCCGTTGTGAATCCGATTCCCTTTGTCCATGCGAACAGCCCATCCGATACGAATTTGTTGAATTTCATTATATCCGTTTCACGTATTGGGATTTCAACACGCACGCCGTTGGGTTGTGATGTCTTTTTCTTTGACAGTCTCAATAGAGTCCCGCTCCCCTCGCCAAAAGCTGCCGCCCACTCCGATTCCGTTCCGTCCTTCCGTATACGGAATGTAAAACTATCGCAGTATGCACTCGCCGCGTAGAATCCAATACCAAAACCACCGACAAACTTATCCGATTTCTTTCCAGAGGCGCATACACTTGCCAAAAGGCGCCTCACATCGTCCTCCGACATACCCAAGCCGTAATCCTCCACCACATATACGGGTTTCCTGAATGTGGGCAGTGTGACGGAAATGTTTTTACGCTGCCTCACCGCGCGATGGCTATCCAATGCGTTTTGTATATATTCTATGAGTATTGTTCTAAGCGGATTAGTGTAAATTCCCGAAATTAGAGCTTTTATTATCGTACCCACATTTTCTGTAGCTATGCTCAAATCATGCTTAACCACTTCTTCGGGTGCTACTACACTTACAGGAGATGTTGCTATCTTCATTCTTGTTTTGTTGTTAATGCCGCGTAGCGGCAAAAAAAAAGATAAAAAAAGGACGCCCGATATTTTAGGCGTCCTGTGAGTGAAAGTGATTTGCGATTAATTGCCGGGGGTAGTTGTTACCGGATTGAGGTAGAATTGATATTTACCCCAAGAACCCAAGCCCCCAGTACTTGTCATTTCCAGCTTGAATTTGATTTCGCGATCCGTTCCCGTGTAGGGAGAACCGTCGGCCTTGAAGTATTGGTTGATGAGGTCGATCATCTTCTTGGCGCTATCTGCCGCAATTAACGGAGTGGCGTTTGTACCAGCACCGGACGGCTTAGATACAGAAATCTGGTATGGCGTGCTTTCCGAACCCAAGGATGTTGTGGATGTCCACGCAAGTCCGGCGATAGCCTGCTTGATAGCCGTTCCGGCCGCCGTGCCGCTGATCGTACAGGGGATGGCTTCGTCCGAAGACGCCAAAGCTGCGCGTTGGATGGTTTTGTTGACGTCCGTTACGATTGACGAAAGCGTGCTTTCTGCCGCGCTCTTACGTGCGTTAAAGGCACTGGTTACCATAACGGATGCCAAAATGGCGATGATGATAGCTACGATAAGAACTTCTACCAAGGTAAAACCCTTTCGTACTTTTCTGAATGTATTACGAATATTCATAGAATTAAAAATTATAGGGAGATAAAATTTTCCTGCGTTTGCCCGTGTTTTCTTTCCGCTATAGTTCTTTCCTGTTCCAAATGCTTCATTAAATGCTGCATGGGTACCATAGTTGAACAATATGCATACTGGATTTCCTCAGGAAGATACTGTAATCCGCGTTCTGGATCGATACCCACGGCTTTCATGCGCTTCTTTGCCTGTATATCAACCTGCGCAAGAAGTTCGGACTCATGTTCGTAGCTTACATCGTCTCTCGCGGGAAGTGCACAGCGATTGAAAAGCGTGCTGTATTCTTCGTAGGATTCTCTAATTGCCTGGGAACGCTCCATATTTTCGGACCGCATTTTCTGTTTGCATAGGGCGTCTATTTCATCGTCAAGCCCCTTTGCGTGTGCATCTACTTGGTTTGGTCCCAACAGTAATTGACACTCAACTTTTGCGCCCGCCTCTTTAAAAGCGTGTGCTGCGCGTAAGAATGCCTGAGCAACCTGCGGCTTTATGGCCGAGTCCTTGTCAAAGCACATACCCACCGTCCTGCCTTCGGGATCAAAAGCTTGGTGCATATCGGTATTAAGGGAATTCGATTTTGTTTTGGTAAACCAAACACCGCCAACCCCGAGACTTACCATATTTACATATGGTGACTTGTTCGGCAACTCTCCAGTCCGATCGTATGCCTCCAAGGCCTTGAAGTATTCCGCATCGCGGATTCCCTTAAGTGCGAGAGTCTTCTTTTCGCCTTCTATGATAATGACTTTGCGATCTTTCTTATCTAAGTCAGGTTCCGCCGACGGGGGATCAAATTGTTCCAGCAATCCCGAGTATTTATGTATGTTCTCCTGGGTTACGGGTTTATTTGAGTCCCGCAAGTAATCACAAACAAGTAGCTTATAGCTAAGTTTTTTGTATTCAGGGGAAATCGTATCCACGGTGAAATACGGCAGATTGTTTGCATATTTTGCGGTCTCAATAGACAAGCCCGCCTTATCCGGATTCATTGATTTCTTGTATTTACCCGTTGTCATATCCGAACCTGCCGGTTTGCGAGTGTTGGTTATTGGAATACCCTTACGCTTCTCCTCGTAAGCCACGTTGTATGAGGTAGCCGACTCGTTTGGATATCCCCGTCTGTGGTGATACGGGAATTGTAAAGCCCCTTCTGCACCCATATGATAGTAGACGTCCCAAACGGCCGGAGCAACGGCGGATTTCATTTCCTCTTCATCAACATACCATCCAAAAGAACGGGTGAGCGTATCTTTGTCAAAAGTGGTGTATATACCCTGGAGTGCGATATCCCTTAGCGGTAAAATACCCATGCTGCGTCTGTGGTCTTCGGAAATACACTGGGCGTTTTGGCAAAGCTCCCGTGCATCTGTGCGGGAACAAACGACCTTACGACAGGTAATGCCGGGTTCAGGGCTTTCCTCTGGAAGTGGCGTATCCGAATGGGCTTTCAAAGTTTTGAGTAGTTCGCGGGTCTCCCTGTCCGCGCAAAGAACATAAAGCGTGACGTTGTCCAGCTTATCCAACTCCAATGCATTGAAAAGAAGGTCATTTTTCTGCTGGCGCTCCTCTTTCTTTGCGTACAGGCGAATCTTGTTGGCGGTATTATTGTCGTTTTTGTTGAGCTTGACATGCATTTGCTTCGCCAAATACTGGGACAGGTTTTCCACGGATTCATTCAACATGGGAGAAAGAAAGCGTGAAACAATGGTGTCCTTCCTGTATCGCGCCACGTTCTTTGCAATATACTCGCTTGTCTCCGGAAGAGCTTCGCACATCTCGCCAACCGATGGCGTTTTGCCGTCTATTGCCGTCTCTAATATATTCAGGTATTTAGAGTAGATACCCCCTTTATAACGGAAACGTTCCGGAGTAAGCATTATGTGCGGATAGCACTGATATGCCATTTTTTCCAAAGGAAGCACATACTGTGTGGAAATAAAATCCTTCCCCTGCGGAACCGAAAGTCTCAGGACTTCGGAAACTGAGAATGCGATCTGTGCGCCAAACTTCTGTTTTGGTATTTCCGCCTCTGCAGCTTTTAGAGGAAGTTTTAAGATATCCGAACCCGTAAAAATCCCTATTTTGAAAATCTGCGAATCTTCGGGTATGGTATTCAATAAATCGGTTCCCGCAGACTGGTTTGCATATTTGCGGGATATTCTATATTCTTGCGGCAATGCGATCCCCGCCCTATCCGCTATGTTTGGAAATTGTGAAAGATACAACTGGTATGCAGTTAGAGTAAGGGCCTTTTCATAATGTGTAAGAATCTTGTTTATGCGCCTATCATACTCGGGAATACTCTTGGCTACTGGTTTTACCAGACGGTTGTGCCACTGGATTTGGTTCTCCAAGCGTGCCCCCAAAGCAGAAACTACTGGCTTTAATAATTTGAGAATCTGCGCGTTTTGTGGCTTTTGCAACCATTCGTATGCCAAGGAATGATAGTTCTCCACTGTTTGAACTTCGGATAGAAAACGGCTGCATATCTCGCGTCCCAAATCGTCTCGAGCCTCCTCCTGTGAATATACATTCTCGGGGAGTTCCATCAGACGGTCAAGTTCCTTGGATATGTTATAATGCTTTGGCTCGTATGGCTGTAAAAGCGTATCGTATTCCTTGTGCGTGGTGCTCAGTATCTCCGCAAGACTGTCTTTGCGGGAAGCAAGACGAAAATCCCGCAGTTTATTGCGATCCGCCCGCAAGTCTTCCACCTGTTTTTGAAAGTATTTCTCAGCGATTGGGTTCATATTCGGAAAGTGTTCGTTCTGTTAATTTCTGCAAAAGCTCGTCAAAGTGTGTATGCGCTGCAGCTAAATCCTTGTAGAAAGGGGTAATACTTACGGCATCGCTTAAAATGAGATCCGGATATAGACTTTTTATGTGTTTATCTACTGCCGAAACGGATTTGAACTGTGAAAAGTCTTCCGAGATTGCCTTCGGACGTAAACCCTTGCCTATTTGTTCGAGCATGTATAATGAGCAAAAACCCGGTCTTTCATAAAGCACGGAATTCGGGACCCGCTTTACCATCTCCCGCATTAAGGCGTCTCCGAGTTTGTAATTGAGTATGCTGTTCCAGCACTTCTCCTCTAATTGCGCCAGTGGCATTGTGCTTAAGCGCTTGAATTCCTGCTCAGTAGGACGCGAGGGATCATAGCTAAAGTAAAGCGCGCGTATACGCCTTTCGTCCGTTTCCCCGTCCTTATCTCGGGGTAGTGAATCAAGATATTTAAGCCATTTTGCCATTTATATAGATGATAGGCGAAAATGTTCCATGCAAAACTGCTACGGATTTTCGGGAAAATCTGATATATCTCCGATAATAAGCGCACTATTGCCTATGGAGAGCGTAGGCGCTGTATCCGGTGAGAGAAGAAGACTTGGAGAAACTATAACCGGAGCTCCGTCCGAAATGACAATGTATCTCTTTTCGGCCGGAGCAGTCCCAGCAGTTAAATACCAGGCGTGGTTATTGTTGTATTTTCCCGCGGGCAGCGAAGAGGTGTCCAGCTTTAATTCGCGCATTTTTGCCCCGGTTTCAATATCTACAGCCTGAATCATCCACCGCCCTGTTCCACGATTGTAAAAGGTGTTGCTGTCCCCAGCTACTACCGTTTGCTGATAGGGGGAGGGCTGGCGGATTGCATATGCAATACCCGATTTCCGCCCGCTCTGCGAGTTGTAGACTCCGATATCTAAACCCGCGGGTGTTGTAAGTCGCTCCTGTAAGATTCCAGTGCATGTCGCATCTGAGTAAGTCGGTGCTTCGGAGAGTCTCCAATTCACATCCCCCATATCCAAACACGCCTCGTCCGAGGAGGTTGTGTTTTGCGGTGCGGAAAGCTTGAAAGACTCGCGTGAAAATACCGCATTGGAATCTGTTTTGGCTCCCGAGGGCTCGGATACTAAGCATAAAAGCAAGTTGTCTGGGTACTCCGGACAAGCAAAAAATTCGTCGGTAGTAGTAACGGCTGTGGAAATATCTATACGTGCATACGTATGCCCGTTGTATTCGGCGGTTCTCTTAGCCGTCGCCCAGTTGGCTATTTCACCGTAGGCAGTCTGTTCGGCCAGCACTGTTTTATATTTTGATGTCACCGTAAGCCCGCGACAGACAATCCCTATCGCCATAGCTATGGCTACCGTGGACCACAATGCCCACATTAAAGCGGCACCGCGTCTTGCTTTACTTTGCATGATAAACCTCCACGGTATGTTTGAAATCCGTTTTTGTAGTCATTGTAGGGAACGGTATTGTAAGCTCCAATTTGCGAATGTCATATTCGGAGTCTGAATCATCCAATGAAATCCGCCCCTTTACCAGACTGTCCGGATCCGATGGATTTAGAGGGAATTCATAACTGTAGGTATATGGCATTATATAATGCCCGAACTTTAGGTTGGTAAAATTCGCCGCTTCGCGGTATGCTGTTACATTTGCTATTTCCCCAAATATTGCCGCGCGAGACGAGAGAAATAAATGCAGGATTGCGAGCATCGCCGTACTCAAAATAACAACCGCAGCCAACGTATCCATAAGAGTTATGCCATGCTTCTTCATTGTCCAAGCTCCCGTAACACGTTAAATGGTAAGGTATAATTAAACTCTCCTTGCGACAAGGTGAGTTCCTGTTGGATTGTATGTATACCTGTGTTGCGCCAGTTAATATCGGAAGTAATCGCGGATTCCAGTTTTATAGGTGCGGCATAATAAACGTTTTTTACCAAACCCGTTCCGTCTGTATTCCATGTGTATTTGGTTATGCCCTCTTTGGAAAAACGCACCGAATACCACTTTACGGATTTTGTCTGCGTCCATGTGCCTCCGCTTTTTATGGAGTGTACAACCGGCGTTTTGAACGCCAAACCCCGCGCATTTACGCAATCGTCCTGAAACTCCGGCATCCCCGTTTCGGGGTATGAAACAAACTTTACGGCTTCGGCACCCCTTCCCCATGCATCCATCTCGGAAAGCGCAAGCATTGTCTTACTTAACGGAAGTGGGTTGGATGTAAGTTTCGTAAGCTCCCATGTTTTTAGGTAAATCGGAGTTATAAGCGTCACTATCACTCCCAAAAGGGCGATAGTAAGCATGCTTTCAATCAGCGTAAAACCCGTTTTACTGGTTAAGCGGCTGTATACTGGTATATGTTTTGCCATTACGGGTAAATGATACTGGGGCATCCAGATTGAGTACGTTGTCAAACGAGGTATTCCACGGGGTCTTATCTGCTACGGTATACCCCTGGGGAAGATATTTCGTTAATTTATCTGCAGTAATAGTCCCCGAGGAAAACGGATGGGACATTTTATAGCTGTCTTTTGCGGATTCAAGCACTCGTGCGTGCGTGAATGCCTGTTGAAGCTTTGACTGCGAAATGCTGCTGCCAATGGCGGGCACACACAAAGCTGCGAGCAAACCTATGACCGCCGTCATTATGCATACCTCCACAAGGGTAAATGCGCATTTCTTTTTACTGTGAAATTTTGTTATTGCGTGCATAATAAAGTTCCCACGTATTTGTTTGGGTTCTGTAAAGAGTTAGAGTATAAGAAAATGGACGAATTGTAGCCGAAGGCACCGCAGACTTTTCCGAAGGCTCCAATTTTTGCTTGCCCGAAACGGTGTATTCAATCCGTCCCAAATCCTTTCTGGCGTAAATATGCTCTATGCGGAAAGAGGCGGTGACACCTATTGAATCCCATTTCTTTGCCCCCGCATTGGTATTACGAAAACGCTGCAACATGGGATGCAATTTGTAGTAGGAAAAATCGCCTTTGGTATTATTGATGTATGCATTCAGCGCATCTTCCAATAACATTTTCAAAACCGTATACGTACGGTCATATTTTTTCTCCGTAATTTCCTCTGTTTCTCCGCCAATACTCCATTTTAGATTTCCCGAAACGAATCTATTCTGTTCGTTGTTATACGGAGCATCCGTAATTACTGGAACCTTTTCGTTTGCCATGGGGGCGGGATAGTCTGCGTATTGGAATAAAATCTGTTGCGAAACCCACCAAAATGAAAACGTGATTGCCGTAAACGTTACCGCCACCCATACAGGCAACGCCAATCGTTTGGACAACACTGAAAATTGCACCAATACAACTCCAAAGACAACGAGTATGTTGACGGAGGCATAGACGAGATGGTCTGGGATAAAAAAACCGCAAATAGGGGTAATAAAAAGCGGCAGAACGCAAGCGTGCATTGCATCCACCAAAGGCTCGGAAGACGAAGCCCAGAGGCGTAAAAATCCGAACGATATGAATAAGGCTCCAAGTATCCCGAACAGGGATACAACAAGAGGATACGTCCCCTCGCGATGCAGAAGTAGATCGCATATCAAGGTAACCCCGATGAGACTCGGGATTACCAAAAGACGAAATGGATTATTCAAATGCATTTGTGTCTACGTATGGAGCAAACCAGTCAAGGTTGTCCTGTTTCTGGTGGATTTCGGTAAAGAGCATATCCACCCACTCCCGCATGCCGGGCGCCGGAAGGGTGTTTTTAAAAAGAGGAATGTTCAAACGTCCGAACGTATGCCATACCTGTTTCCCGTTTCTGTCAGCCAACACGTATGTAAGCGGCCCCCTCGCGCCCATCTTTTGGGCAAGTAGTGCGCTTTCCGGTTCGTAACCGTCCGATGTTCGGTCCGCATTAAGCAGCACGATACCTACGTTATGCGCGTCAAAGAAGTTGAGGATGGTAGGACATAGCCTTAACCTATAAAAGTCCTCTGTAGCCGCCTTAAAACCGTTTCCGCGGGCTATACCGTAAAGGATGTATTTAACCGGCAGGGCATCCATGGTGGATACCGAATGGATTTGTGCGGATTTGGCGTCAATAAGGACTCGCTGGATATTACGATTGATATACATCTCCGCTATATATCCGCGTATTTCGTTTAGCGCCGGTAAATCCGGTCTAGCAACCTTTGCTTTTGAAAGCACCCTGGAAAGATCTTTTAGCGTTAGTTGCACAAGATTTTTGTATGTTGCCAACCACAGATAGGAAAATTGCGATGAAGTATCCAAGGCTTCCGGCAGTTTTTGGGAATTTCTCAAAACAAGAGCATCCTCGCCTTGAGTGTCCTTGATTCTAACCTGCGTGTAGAGATTCAGGTATCCGTTGGTTTCAAAAAGCTCCGTAAGTTTTAGGTTCAGGGTAATTCCGGTTGACGTAGGCTTATCCGTGATTTCATATTCCCTACCCAAAGCAGACACCATCTCCTTTTTGAATATATCTTCAGGGGATTCCCTCAATACAAAAGGTTGATGCAGTTTGCCGCCCTTTACGGATTCAATATACAGCAATACCTTTTCTTCATAATTTTGAGAAGGTACTCTTTCGGAAAAGTCCTTTGTTGGATATTCCTGACAAGTCTTGTCCGAATTACAAGATACCATAAAGATACCCATAAGGCTAAATGAACATATAGTTAATGTGTGTATTAGAGATCTCATATCTTTAAGGTTAGATATAGATAAAATATTTCTTTAATCTAACTACCCCCCCCCCTCTATAGTCTATATAAGATCTTATAGTAACACAAATAGTCCGCCATCCCCAAACCCCCACCCTAACCACCCTAAGTGTAGGAAGGAATAAAAAAATTTAATCCACCACCTAATAAGAAAAACACAAACCAAACACGAACTCACAAAGCTCTTTTTTCTAAACCCACCCTCCACCCTATAGGATAGACCTTCGGAAAAAATCTTTTGCGATGTCCGCATAGAGGGGTATAACCTATACTCAAACCATGAGCAGATTACCGGAATATTCCAATTTTCAGCGTATAGGACAATACAAAGGCAAAGATCTATATGCCATTCTTAATCCCGGAGAAGAATATGTGGACGGCGAGCACAATGATTATTCAAGGCTTTTTGTTGCCGATCCCAATACGGAAGAGGGAAAATTTTTACGTGAAGCACACAAACACCCCGAAAAACGAGTTACGGTAGAAGTGCGCGAGGACTACGAGGGCATGCCTACGTTGCACGATTTGAGCGTTAGGGAGGTTAATGAGTTTGGAACGACGTATCGCGACCCCGAAACAGGTGACGATGTAACAATTCACTTCTCCCCGGAAATCGGGCTTGCGCATGAAACATATATGAAAGCATCGGCAATGGCGTCTTTTGCAAAACACCAAATGGCGCGGTTGGATAATTCCGTCCGCAATCCGGAAAACGATGCGATATTGGAAGAAATCGAACGGCAGGAGACAATTAAATACGCCTTGGATTCGCAGGCGGAAAGAATAGAGCGCAATCGCAACTGCGGATTTATAAACGAGACGAAAATCATGGGTATGTTCTCCAGAAGACCCGAATTCCAGAACCGCGTTCCGAGAGACCTTTTCCCTATTTACGCCGCCATCGCGCGCCCGAATTTAGTGCGTAAGGACGGGCATTTGAGGGAAATAGACTACACGGGTTATAAACAACCCATTCTATTTAATTCCCGCGAAGAGGAGGTGAACTTTATGCGCATTCTTTACGAGAGCACCGGCGCAAAAACAAGACAGGAGGAGATAGACCTCCTTACAAAAGCCCTTCCTGGATTGGCACCCGCTGCCGCCAATATGATGCTTCAGACTTGGAAACTTGCATCCGATTCATCCAAAGAGCACATAAAGGCGTTATATGACAGTAAACAGTTAATGAGTGAAGAACCCAAAATCCAGCCGTGTATGCGTGAGTTGGCGCTTGCCGGGTGCCATTTGGAACGCATAGGTGAAACACGCGGCGAGCTGGCACTACAAGGCATACTCAGTTGCGAATTACAGAAAGCCATACATGAATATGCCCAAAAGAATCTTCAAGGCGTGAACTTTTCGAACCTCCCCTCCCCGAAATATTGTAAATATCAGGGAAAAGATTTTGAAGTAATACAGCCCAACCCCGAACGCCCAACGGAATATTTTCTCTTGGGTCCCATCGATTTGAATGCACAGGAGGGACTTTCGTATGAGAGGGATATTGTTGCGCGGCATATGCAGCGCGAAAAGGACGAGGGCGACAAGTTTGCCGATATGACCCTTGATATGCAGGAAATTGCAGACAAGAACGGTTTGCGCATAGTCTCCACGATCGATGCCGATATATCGGAACTGCATATTGACGGAGTTACATATTCCATCGGGGATGGAGGTATGCTTTATTCCGGGGACAATCGTATACCCCATATGAACGAGTTTGTCCGCAGGTACTTACAGCCTCCGGAAATCGGCGAAAGGAAAGACTACAACTACAGTATGCCGAATCTTGTGGAACTGGCTCGCGAAGTTCTGCCCGACGCAACCGCCCATGGAAAGATAGACTGCGCGCCCGCTGAGTCTAATAAACTCTCCATTGTTAAAGACGGTCCCGATTGGCGTGTTATGCAGCCGATTACCTTAGGCGACTATAGACCCTCAAGCGACGAACGGCTTGCATGGGTTGATGCTCACCCCGATATAGCTATGTCTGCTGAACATAAGGCTCTCTTTGACGCATACGAAGCAAAATCGCCCGAGGCTTTGGATGCAATTACAAAATTGGGGGCTGAATGGGGTGTATACCCGAAAGACTATTCCACAGAGGCTGATTTTATAGAGTCCGTAGGCATTAACGCCCGCGTGGAGGAAATCCACAGACAATGCGAAGAATGGTGTCATGCAGAAGCGCAGGAACGCTTTAGGGCTGCTATAAACAAGCTGTCCGAGGCTATACCCGCGGACGAAATGGAATTTAAGACCCTCTCTGCCGGAGGTTTTTCCGGTCGGATGTTGCATGAAAAAGGTGTGTTTTACAGGGAAGTTTCCCCTGATGAAAGGGATATTCGTGAGAAGTTGGAGGAGTTACATTCCAAATTATTGGAGGAATCCCGCGGAATTTTTAAAGCCCCGTCAAATGTTCAATTCACTACGTTTGACATGAAGTACCACGAAGGCGATATGCAAAAACTTCCGCAGGCTGTGCGAGATATCCTCCATGCCTGCCGCGATAGTTTAAAGGCAGGGCCTTTCGGGGATATACTAAAGAAGTACACGGACGACCATTATTATGACCTCATGGGGGGATGTTCCAGCGATCTTGCGTGCATGTGTGCGACTATGACTGAGAAGGACCGCGAAGCCTTTGCGAAGTCCACTGTTGGCTTAATAACTCAACCACCGTTGGAACAGAGCTATGAAAGCACGGACTTTAACTGTGCCGCGAATTGGACCAAGGATGATTTCCTGGATCCCCACATCTCATTTGAAGGGGTTCGCAATACACACGGGATCGAAGACAAACAATACAATCAGGTAAAAGAGGCATATGTAAATGCGTTTATTGAAACGGAGGCTGCAAGAATAACTCCGCTTATGGAAGAGGCGTATTCCCGCATGCTAACAGCAAAGGATGTTAACAGCAGACTTCAAATGCCTTGGCCCGGTTGGTATGACGGCACTGCGGGGGAGCTGTGCATGACGGACTGTCATTTAAACAAAGACGGTGAAATGTGCATGTTTGAGATGGCAAAACGCTCCGTAAGGGAACAGTTCAAAGCCTGTACCTACATAAAAAACGGAGAGAACGATTTGCTATCCGGCGATATACCCAACAAAGAGCTGGTTGAGAGAATAAAGCGCAACCTCCCCAAGGACAAGCCCTTCAAGGAGTTAAGTTATAGGGAGCTTATGGAAGCGGCTTCCCGTGCAACGTTTGAGCAAGAGGAAAAGGCGCGCGGCATGCTTTTAAAGCAGGACAACGAGTTATTCAAAAAACGCGCCCAGGAAGTTCAACGAATACGCCGCAAGAAATTGGAGGAGACGATTGTTAATATTGTCTCAGCGCCGTTCAAGGGCTTGGTTCGCGTATCACAGGCACTGGAGCAAATGTGATGCCGCACAAAAAAAAGCGGGGGAACCCCCGCTTTTTTCTGTTTTGACCGTTATTTTTTCTTTTTGTCGTTCAATGCGTCTTGCCCGCACTTTTCCAGCAAAAGCGATTTTAACTCTTCTAGGGATTTACATCCGAAGAAGTCCGACTCCTGGATCTTTTCGTCTATTATGCCCCATGCAGCTCGTTGCACGATACGCGCATGTTCCTTGTTGCTATCATCCCAGTGAAAATTTGTTCGCAGCTGCTTTATCCAGGTATTGACCTGAGTCTGTTTGACTTTTTGTTCTTCCTGTTGCTTCTTTACTATCTCGTTTTCCTTGGGCTCCTCAATTATGCGAAATTCGTCTAAATCCGGGAGGGAGTCATCTTCCGTGTATTCTTCGTCATAATATTCCGAAGATTCCTCTTTGCTGTCAGCATCTAGAAAATACGAGTCCTCCAAAAATAGATCTTGGGTTTCTTGCGGTTTGGGCGTTTGCAATGCTTTCGGAGCTTTGGCTGCCGGTTTCGGCGCTTTTACTTGTTTTTCGGGTTCCGCTGCTGCCGGTTCCGGCGTTTTGTAAATTGTCTTATCTCCCTGCGTTTCCGCTTCTATTTCGTCAAGTATTGCGAATAGATCCTTTTTGGCCATATGCAGGGTGGGATCCGTGTAGTTCTCGTAGGTTTTATACAGTTCGCGAACTTTATCCTCAAACAGTTTTCTTTTCTTAATCGGTAGTGCCCCGATGCGCCACACAAGATCGTATGCAAAATTGCGGACATCCTCCATCTCTTCTGGAGACCATCCCTCCTTTGTGTGTGTGAATGCCTTTACGATGACGTCTACATCGGAAAGCTGGTTTTCTGTACTTACTTTGTCTTTTTCCATTCTGTGCCTTTGTTAGAAGTTAAATGAGGACAAAATTTGTCCTTGAAAACAGAAACTATACTATAGTCTATGCCAGATTTTAATCCCGATTATATTCTTTTGGACGGATACAACATGTGCCATAAAAGATTCAATGCCCTGCACCGCTTTACGTCCCGTGATGGCATGCCCACAGGTATGATTTTTGGTATGGTCAACTCTCTGGTTTCCTTTACCAAAGCTTTTCCGGACTCAAAATTTATCTGCTGTTTTGATAAGTATGCTACCGATAACAAGAAAGAACTATGTCCCGAGTATAAAACCAACCGCAAGGCTCCTCCGGTTCCATTCATTGTCCAATTGAAAATCGTGAAGGAACTGCTCCCCTGTTTCGGAATCCTTTGTATGGAGCGCACAGGACTGGAAGCAGACCAATTGTTGGCAACGTATGCCAAGAAGCTTGACGGTAATAAACTTATTGTTACGGAAGATAAGGATTTGGCGCAATGTGTGACCGATAACGTTCACCTTTACCAAAAGCCTAAAAAGAAATGGGTTCAGATTGACGAATCCGCAGTCACGGAACGTTACGGTGTTCCCCCAAGTAAAATTGCCGATTGGTTGGCTTTGGGAGGAGATACCGCAGATAATATTGGTGGCATTCGCGGAATAGGTCCGTCTACCGCCCGTGAACTATTAAAAACACATATCAATGCAAAGGATATATTTCAAGACCCCACTGTAACGGGCAACCCCAGATATAAAGGTGTATTTACCCCCGAATCAACAGCCCAACTGGATAAGTTGCTGAAACTGACCACCCTTCCCGGGGATATAGATTTGCCCGTGCCCAGATTTCCCCAATTGAATTTGGATAAGGCAAAATTTATTATGGAAAAGTTGGAACTACGGTTTGTGTTTGAAAAAGTAAAACTACTCTACCCCAATCATACATTTAAAGATATACCCGCTACAGAGCAGGACAAAATCAGCGATATTCTCCATATTCAAATTTTTACAGATAAACGGCCATATTTCGTAAAGAAACAACCAGAATGGGACAATGTTCCCGAACTCTAAATGCGTAAAACAAATCGTAAAATCAATAGTCGTATATTACTATCAACCAACGTAATCATATAGAAGAAAGCGTAAAAAAAGAGCCACCCATTGGGTGGCTCTTCCTTGTATGATGTCAGTTAGTTTAGAATTTATATCCCACGCTGGCGTTGATGTTGTTGTTGAGCTTCGATGAGCGGAATTCCGCATTGTAGCTTACTCCCACATTCCAGTTGGTGAGGAACTGGTAGTTGACACCGATACCCGCGATAACCGAGCTTCTAGAAGTTTCGTATCCGGTGTAGGAGGCTCTGCCCCATCCGAGGACTTCCGTGCTTACATCGTATTTGCAATCGGCAAATTCGTAGCCGTACATCACGCGTCCCGAGAGGTAGAGATTCTTTACCGGCTGCCAGGCTGCTTCCACACCTACTACGCCCTTGCAGTTTGTGTAGTCTTTTGCTTCCACTTTGGCCGCATCAGTATTCAGCGAATCCTGCATGTTGTAGGCAAGCATTACGCCCGCAAAGGGCTTGATCGAAACGGAATCCATCACTTGCCAGTTGTATCTGATTGCCGTAAAGCCGCCAATAAGGTTTGCGTCCCAGTCTGCATTGATGTCTCCGCCTACGCCCTGTTTTTTGAGTGTGTTCATCGCTCTGCCGTAGTAGACTTCACCGAACCAGTCAAGGTTGTATCCGATATTCCAATCCGCATAGAGCGTAACCGCTATGATATCCGAATCGGCTTTGCCCGCCGCGCCGTCCTTGGTCTTGGAGAACCAGCCCCCAACGCCGCCCCCAACGAGAATATCGCCGAGTTGCTTGTCAACCTGAGCCATACCACCGTAGGTGTTGTAGTCATACTCATCTCCGTCAGATTCGCCGCCCGCTGTTCCGAAGCGGTTGATTGTTCTTACGCTGACTTCCCAGGACTGCATTCTTGCATTTCTGAATCTCTTGGGCAGTTTGGCGTTGAGTTCATCACCTTCGCCCTGCCAAGTATCCATAAGTCTGCCGGCCCTAAAGAAGGTGTCCCAGTAGATGTCTTCTGCAAGTGCTGCGTTTTCATAGGCAGTCTTTGCTACCGTGGACATATCCAAGGCTGACATTCCCAAACCAGCCGCCATTGCCGCCGCGAGGTTCTGTTTCTTTGCAACGTTTGCAGTGTCCGTCGCCGAGTCGCCGGTGTAGGCTACCGAGTCAACAATTTTTGCAATCTGCTTTTCCTTTGCGGTTGTGCTTTGGTCTTGGAAATATGTGTTTTCGGTAATTTCCCACGAGAGAGCCGTGCCGGAAGCCGTATCGCCGTTTGTGAAGCTGCCAGTCAGGCTGCCACCCGAAATTGCGGTATCAGAGAGCGTGCCCTGAATTTGTTTTTCGCTTGCAGAGGGATTGTGCGTACCGACCAAGCCGCCTACGTCAAGAGCGTCTATTTTATAGAAGGATTTTGCAAAGCTGTTTGCGCCTTCGCCACTGACATTGCTGTAAACATTGCCGTTTATGGTGAGGTTTATGCCCGAGGCGAGTGTCATATTATTGGCTATCACATCTCCCGTGAAAGTAGCGTTGGGGGCATAATCAATTTGTATGTTATCTGCGTGAATTGCAGAGCATTCTGTTGCATTGGCATCCGATGTTTGAGCAGTTATCGTTGCACCGTCCGCAAGCTCCAATTGTACGTTGCCATTGGGATTATAGATACCACTTGCCCATGTGCTTCCCTGGGCTTCGATTTTGTCTGTCAGCTTGAATCCAACAAACCTATCTACTGCCCAGATACCTGTCGCTTCGCCATTTGTAGCTGTTACGGTTATGCTACCAATTTCCAGGGTGTCCCCAAGGGTAATGTTATTTACTCCACCGATAATACCATATGCCTTGTTATTTGCACTAACCTCAAGCGTCCCCAACTGCAGTCGTTCAAATGTCCCACCTATGTATGGGGTGGATCCTTCGGAGTTTAATCCTCCTGCAACAAGACCCGCTGCGGTCTGGCTGGATAACACATTGTCATTGGTTTTTACTGTAAGCTTGCCGATAGTAATCCCCTCTGTTTCATTAGTCGCAATGTTCCCTCGGGAGAGAACGAGTCCGCGTGCCAATTTCGTTCCTGTTACCTCCATTTCGTTGACATTGAGAGATTTTGTGACTTCATTAGCCATTATACCCGTTCCATAGTCTCCATCGCCTGTTACGGTTAACTTTCCCACATTGAGTTTATATATTTTGCCCAGAGTTGTTTCGCTGGGAGTGGTACTTCCTTGTGTTGCCATTATTCCGTATACTTTTTTTGCTGAAACATTTATTTCACCGGAATAGTTGTTTTCTCCAGTTAGATAACTTCCTATAGTATTCGCAATTACGCCATACGCAGTAGATTTTGCGGCCTTTACGGTAAGCGTTCCCGTTATTTCAGCAGTAAGAATATTGTTTGTCCCTATATTGTCTATACCTGCGATATATGCGTTCCCTATGGTACTTACGTTGTCTAGGTCTACCGTATAATTTCCGGTAATGTGTAAGTCCGACAGTGACTTGTCATATTTTATTAGCCCCATTGAGGATGATGACGAATAACTTGCATTAGGATTTGCCATAGAAATAAGACCCGTTCCCCCCAGGATGCCGGAACACCCTACACTTCCCGCACCGTTACTTTCCCATAGGTATGTATTTCCGGTAGGATTCGCAACAACAGTATACTGGAGATTACCACTGTTTTGTATACGGTCGGTATTTCTCAACAAGCTGTTGCGTCCCATAAATTTTAACGTAGACTCGGAATCTATCTCTATCGTTTGCGGATGGCCAGAACCATCAATGGCAGTAGTCGTAGTGAGAGTTGCGTTCTCCAGTTTCAATTTTACTGAACCACTTGAAGATACGGGTGCGATTGCGTTCGTCTTACCAGCCCCAACCGTAGCGGTTATGTCCTTTAGTGTTACACTGGTTGTTTCACCAAATGTAGATGAACTTCCAGGGATAGCGCTCCCGGGGGTGATCGGTGTAGTCAATGCTTTTGAAGAAGCACTTCCATCCCCAGAGATTTCAAGTGCTTTGTTTGTTGCATCGTAGTTATAATTTTGTGCCATCACGGAACCCGCAACAAACACGGCGATAATTGCATATATGTTTTTCATACTTTGTTATATGTTTAATAAAGCGTAGCTTTTTATACGTCTTTGTCAACAAAAGATGTCCTATACTTGGTACTATGAATATTTTTATTCGATTATTGCAGTTCTGTGTTGTCCTTTTATTTACCTCCTCAGCATTTGCTCGAGTTGGTATATCTCTGGAAAACGGAAAGAATGTGGTGTCCCTGTATTGCTTTAGAGGGGAAAGTTTATCGGATATAGAACTGCGTTCAGGTATTGTATTCATAGGCAAAAAGACTGCCTATGAAGGCTCTTGGCAAGTGATTAGTAATGCAAAAAAGTCGTCTAAATTGGACTCATATCAGACTCAATATCGAGTTAAGGTAAATGGTGAAGTATTGGAAACCTCAAGGATTGTAATATTTGATGTAGACAATTCTTCGGTTTTAGATTTATTAGGAAGCGAAACAGTATGTAATACGTACGAAGGTTCTTATTTGGGGTTTTGCCGTTCCAATCAATCCGATTTTAGGTTGGCATTGCTACATTATTTCTCATCTTTACGCCATACGGATTCCGCATTGAGTCTTGGAGATTTCCACGTTACGCACTTGGAGTTGCCAAAAAAATTCACAAAAGGCTTTCCTTACTTCGCAACTACCTCAGATTGTATAGAAGTTTCTTGTGAGATTAATGGTTACAGTTCGCAACCCTACTTGGATGTAGATATGATACATTTACAAGAGATGTGGGAATTAGTTTATGCACCAATTGGTGTAACCCCTGATTCCTGTGCTGTTGATGTGAATGAATTGAAGTTTGATTTAAAACGGATTGACAGGTACGGATGTTCCTATATTCAAATCACAATATCCACAGAAGAATTAAATAAGATGCGAAATTCTGTGAAAGATGGTAGTACATTTTGCATTTATGGGTTAATTAAACTTAATAATGGTTCACGACACTATGATAATTGTTTTCTAAAGTCGGTCTACCTCTATTCTACGTTTGATAAGGCTGATCATTTTAATGTGGTTAATCTCTGGGAACGCGATTGTATATATAGCTCAGATTTTACTACGGCACTACCCTTGGATAAACTTTCTTCAATAGGCAATCATGGGTTTAGAGATGCTAATACATATTGTTTGCAGAATGTAGCTTATAATGCAAAGAATATAGTAGAGATATACAACCCATATTCTGGAAAAGTTCTTCAAAGATTTACTTATGAAGATGCAGATGCAGGGAAGATTAAGGCATCAGCTTTTGCTGATTTAGAGGTTCCCTGTTCTGATTTCAGTGAGTATGTATCGTATAATCTTACGATATACAATGATCCTCCCAAGGATCTAGGTATGTTTATTGGCTTATCCCCTTATTCTAAACTGGAGATAAGAAATTTGCTACGTGAAAAGGTATTAAAGGGTTATGCAAACTATAGAATTTTATCTCCTAAGGGAAGTATATTGGCAAATGGTACAATACAAGTTAATAGCATACTAGGTATAAATAGCTATGGCTGTCTATGGTCCCTATCCGCGTTTAATGGAAAGACCATTCCTTGGGATATGGATCATCGGGGAAAACCAGGAGTGTGTGGTTTGGTATTAGGGGCCTATGATGTTGATAATATTTATTTTGCCTTTGATCCATATATTTTTCGTTCGAAATACAATGTATTCTGGGAAGTTCGTGAAGCCGATGGTTCACTAATCGATATTGCTTATGATACCCATGAAAGCAATGAATGCTCTTATTCTACATGGTCTCGTAACTTTTGGGTAACGTCCGATTTTAATAACTATGGTATTGTGGATGCCCAACGATTTTCAAAGGGTACAGTGTCTTTAATTGTAAACAGGAAAGACTCTAATAATGTAGATTCCAAAACAATGTCTGTTTGCGACTCTGCTATCGAACAAATCAGTGAATCTGGCAATCTACTGGATGTATTAAAGGGGATCGACTTGTCATTGTCCACTTATGGAGAGACCTATTCCCAACGTGTAAAAGAGTTTACACTAATAAACCGACTATATAATGCACTAGGAGAAGATATTACAAAGAAAGTAGGAAATATTAATGTGGAATTTGGAACTTTAAACGGGTTGGGAGCAGTTCAATTAAACTGGGATGAGTATACTCCAACTGAAGAGGAAATAGAAAGCGGATATTGGCGGAAGAGCTTTGAAAATGAATACAAAGATGCCTGCTACTTCTATAGTTATGGCGATATAGTGGAAAATTATGGAGATTTTAAGCAGAATAACCCTTATGGAAGTAAGAATTGGTATAATACATTTGATTACACAATGGATACGTATAGGGCTACTCCGTTATCAAAGGGGGACGTCCCATCAGAATTACAGATGTGGGAACAAATAAATAATAGGGATATCAGCGCAACTATTGATACCTTAACCCGAATGGGTGATTATGGTGTTTTACACAACCAACCATTCAGTGGAATTTTAAATTCTAATAGTTTTCCCTATCATGAGATACAGAAACTTCCTTGCATGCTACACAATGATTGCATAGCAACGTGGCTATATTTTGTGTCAAATAATTGTGGCGTAATATGGACTCAAGACAATAATAAATCAAATAATAGTTCATCCGATCAACTTTACGGTGGTGTAGCATCGTATACTATAAGAGATGGGAAAGTTGAATCATTCAACTATTACCGACGTATCCAGCCACTATTAGGCCCAGATAGAAGCCTTCCCTTTGATGCTATGTATTTTATAGGTTGCCAAAAAGGGGGGTCTACACTTGGGTCGTCACCCAACTGGAAAGAATTGAGAACGTTAAGCTCTTTTTCTACGATGCAGAGATATCCTTTTGAAGAAAAATATTCATGGCCCATTGGAGAATTCAAATTAAACAAACGTTTGTTCGGGATAGCGGGTACTTACAATGTGTGGGCACCGTGGGTCTTTGAACTGGATGATGTAAAGAATTTTCTTTACGATAATTTAAGTCCTTTTTGCGGTGGAGACTATCGCATATCCTATATACATGGAGAAGGTTCGAACTGGGTTCCCCAAGGTGGGGCAATTTGGCCTAATTTTGCGAACTATATACGAAGCCAGCACCAAGCCTATTCAAGTAATCCGTTTTACGATGAGGAATTTATAAACTTAGTTTCAGGCGCATCCCCAGATACATACCGACAGGTGCCTCCATACGTATTTATGGGTCCTTTTATACCACCGAGTTCCTATGTATCAGAATCAACTTTGTCCTCCGGTGGTAGTGATTGGGCAGATGCTATTTTAGTTACAAATCCTGTTAGTTCAAATGAATTACTGACGAAAGGATTCTGGGATCTGCGTTCAAGTGGATTCAAATCTCCTGGGTTGTGGACAATGGCAATTGGGACATTTAGAACTGGTTGCGAATATAATGCTTATGTTCCTGTGTATGTTAATGGTTTCAATAGAAATATTTATACTCCTGATGATATCAAAATTCATGAAAATCTTATATCGGTTGTAAATTCCAATTCGAGAAGTCCTGATACATATACAGTTGCTGCGCAAGATGATGGATATACGTTATATGACATGCTAAGGTTTGAAACAAGTTTCTATCATCCTGATGTCTACAGGGTACGTTGGGTTATGCATTATACAGACGAACAGGGGGTAACAAAAACAATTACGTTACAAAAAGCTACCGAAGAGTTTGGTTTGAAATTTACCCCTAGTTCATTGAGTAGAATAATAAAGCTGCAAATAGATTGTTCTGATGTAAAGAGTAATGTAAATTTAGACTCTGTGAAATTTCAAGCAATAGTCTACAAGCTTACACAGCGATATACAAATAAGACCGGGGGAGGTTTTACAGATTGGGAAGTAGACGACTCTGACCCCTATTGGGTTCCGAGCAACACGGATGTTACCCGCTTAGGCGGTGGCGAACCACGGAATGCTAACGTAATAGCCTCTGTAGGTAACTTCTGGGGCGTAACCATAAAGTCTACCGCAACTGCCAAATCTAAGGATATGGTAGTTTGGGACTTTGTAAAAGACCCTGCAAGCTATTCAAAATCCGCGAAATGGTTTATCGGAAAGGTAGATTCAAAGCTTTCAAATGTCACGGTTTCCACAACTGGATGGGGTTCCTCCAACTGCACATACACTATTAAGAAGGCTAATGGCACGGAAGCCTACAAAGGCAAGGTATCGTTCCTATCTCCTACTGCTTCTACGGGAAATCTCAACGAAAACACCTACGGTTGGACTTTCAATCAGGAAATCCCGGATTATTTGGCATCAGATTTGAAAATATTCTATATGGACGAGCCTGTTGGAGGAAAGGCTATGTGTAAGGTAGATTCGAGTAATAAGAAGAAAATTCTTTTGCAGGGACTTCAAGATTCCCAGTTCCGTGCGGCATCCGAGGCTGTAATCGCAAAGTTGACTACAGAGAACTACGAAAGCCTTACTGGCGTTTGGGTAGGCGCACCCATTCCATATACCACTAGTTTGGGCGCCCCGCTCTACCCTGCCGGCGAGGAAACTCTCTTTGATGCTTCAAATCACAAGAATGGCTGGAGTGTTCCAATCAAATTGTCCGGTATCTTTAGGTGGGATGGCGACTCGGCACCCACAGACGGCTCTACCATAAAGGATTCATCCGGAAACACAGTCACCCCCGGTTCGAAGCTTACCCCCGGCGAATACACCGTGATAAAAGACGGTGAAGAACATACTATGTATGTAAACGGAGTAGCGCGAAAGAACAAAAGAAATATGTATCTGAAATCGGGAGACAATACCTCCGAATTGGCCTTTACCTTCAAATACCCTGTTCAGCTGAACAGCGACGGCTCGTTCCTTTGGTATGGTATACAGGGTCAGTTTGGCCTAAAAGATCCCATAGGTGGGGCGTTTACCCCGTTTGGCGATGCAGTTAATGGAATGAAAGCTCCCTGGACCACCTATTTTACAGCGACAGGTTCTTGTTCAGGATTTTCGGACTCCACAACCACTGCTTCCTATATCCTAAAGGGTGCTAAATCGTCCGTAGACGGTATGGAATTCGGTGCAAAAGTTGGCGGAGACTATTCGGAATCCTATTCTATATTTGTGCAACCCGATGCGGTAATTCAGGTAAAATTAGAGAGGATTGAATAACATGAGACGGCTATTACATTACTTTGCAGCAATTTGCATAGGACTACCAGCGACTTTGTTCGCTGAGAACGTATCCCTTGGTGAAAGCATAACAAAGACCTCCGGTTCCAAGTCCGAGGTTGTATATAAAAACACAGATGGCATACCCAAAGGTGAGTATAACCTATCTGTTGGGGTTGTGAAGGTTGGGAATTCTACTATTACCAATCCTGAAAGCTACTACAATAGTAATATATCCCGTGCAAAATCTTTCCACGTTCCCGTCTCTTTGTTGGCGCTTACGGAAGATTCTGCTCGTGTTACCGCAAAAGACGTGGCTGGCATCTACACAACACCAAATCTGGAATACGGTCAGCTAATCTTTCTGCGTGACGGTTACGGGAAGTTTAACGGAAGAGAATTCTTGAAAGACGGGCAAACATTGCCGGAAAAATATAAAGCCAGCAGTAAAGAACAGATCCATGTAAGTGCCGTTCTGAAAAATTCAGTACCCACGGTAACCGTAGATGGTTCTTCCGGAGTAACTGCATTTATTTCCGCGGAGCAGAAAGACGTTCGTTTGCGAATCACAGACGACGACCTACTGGACAAAGTGCACATAAAGCTTAATACCACTCTTGGAGGAACTATCTTTGAATGCTCCAAACTTGTATCTTCTGGTAGCCGTTCTCTGCCCGAGCTTTTGAATACATCTTCAGATGTATTGTTGTCAAAGGCCAGCAGTTTCTATGGAGATGGGGGAGCATTTCCCAAGGAACTGTGCAAATTCAGCGGTAGCTTTCAAGATATTGGCATAGCCGAGCAAAACGATATGGATGATGCGGGATATATTAATACGTCCACAGGCGCGGTAAGTCCCTCCTGCCCTGCATTTGTGGGTGAAAGCGACAAGCAATCCCTCGTGATTAGCTTAAAATGGAACAATACTGCGCCAACCATCTTAAATCTAAAGAAAAACGCAGTTATAGGTTCGGACAATAAGCATGTAAAAGACGTAGAATTTAACTTTGATGTTAATGACCCCGATTTTCCGTATGGCGATAAGATTGTTGAGGTTAAAGCAGTTCTTAAGATTAAGGGTTATACCCTAAAGGGTAATAATTTGACATTTACCAATCTGCCCGGAACAAAAACCAATGTAAGCGGCGGGGTGAAAGTTGTATTAAATAGCTCCGCATACGGATTGCCCACGGTTAGAGTTCCTACAAGTTCCCTCTATCCCACATCCGGAAGTAAGGTAAGCACTCATGCGAGCGTGTCTGCGTCCGAGTTAGTGCGTATCGCACGACAGTATGTTTCTGAAAGTAGCGCTTCGAATCTGACGGAGATTTCGGACATAGCGTTCGATTCCAGCAGCTACATCCAGGTAAAAGATTCTGCCGGTGCCATCGGGCGCCTGTCTTTTGGGGATTCTGGCGGTTTGGGCGGGGATGTTAACATCGGACCTTTCCTACCCGTTATTGTCCACTCCTGCAAAATCGAACCAGTAAGCGATATCACCTTTTTTATTCCGGCAGGAGCAACCACAATCAGCGGGGAAATACCCGGTATTCGCATATCTCGCTGTCCTTTGTGCGATCCAAAGTCCACGTCTAAGGCGCTTACCTTTGCGCAATCCTCCAAGGATACATATACTTTTACCTCTAACGGGGTTTCGTTTACCGCCAAGCTGAAGTTCTCTTCGGAGGATACTGCGTCTATAAGCATTTCCGGAACTCCAATTGGGGGCAACTCCGCTATAAGTTCGGCTTCTGCTATCCCGCTAAAGCTCAAACTGTTGGAGTCAGGCGGCGAATCGCATGAAGCAGTTCAGTTGTTTTCCATCGGCGCGCACTCCACGCTTACAATTGGCGCCTTTGATCAGGATCTGGGTGTCTTTCATCAGGGGGATACAGTATCGCTTGATATCGATCCGAAAGTGGGCAATCTATGCTCCGCTCAAAGCACCTGCAGTTCCAACTATACGGTAATAGCCTCCCTGACTCCCGCCGATATAGGATTATCCGCCAGATATGATACGGTTTCTAAAAAAATTCATATATCCGGAACTGTTGCGGAATTGGATGCATATAAGGATAAGGACGTAGTTCTATCACTTAAAATTGATGCAAAACAGGACGGCGATATGCACCCGAAACATGCAGAAAAAGCCGTGTCCCTGAAACTTCGCTCGGAAGGTAAACTAGTATGTGGCTCTCCCTCGCTGTCGCTGGATGGAAACTTAAATGTGTCATATTCCGCCGGCTCCAGCCCGGCATCCACACCGAAGGGTATTGTAAAGGTTCGCAATATGTGCGGACTATGCGAGTCTCTTGGTGCTACCCTGAGTTGGAGTAAAACTTCGGGTGATTATGGGCAACTTACCCATGATAGCAATGGCGTGACTTGTACCGTTTCATTCGGGGATGTGCCATTTAGTTCTTATGGGGTAGGTTCGTATACACATACCGCCAATGTGCGTGTTCAAATACGCCAGGGTGGCGTGATAAAGCATTCATTATCGCTCCCTGTGGTTTTGAGGTTAACAGTTACTCAACCCGCCTACGATCCAATTGTGGTGGATCCCCAACACGGGCAAATAGCTACCGGAGCTAAGATTATTGTAGTGGGACCCAAAATTACCGTGGATGCCTCTCAGCGTGAAAAGATTACGAATGACGTGTCGCTTACAGGCACATTTGTAACCGGTGCAAATACACCGACGTTCGATGTGAACGAAAATAATGTGGACTTTGGTTCCCATAGTATAAAACTACAAGGGTCAGTCCGCACAGGAGACAAAGACGCAACGGTCGGGAAGCCGCTTATTTTGGAATACGATAAAGACAAAACTATCCCCATCGGAGGAGATATTGGGATTGTTGAAATAGAGCAATAAATAAAGCCACCCTTTCGGGTGGCTTACTTATACAAGTGCCGAACTGCCTATTTGCTAATCAAGTCGTTGATGTTTCTGTGGAAATCCGCGCTTGAATAACCCTTCTGAATCATAAGGATTTGGTAGCGCTGTTCCGCATCTTGCAGAGTTTTGATATTGGCTGCTTGTGCTGTCTTCTTTGTTTCCTGGAAGGATTTGTAGATTGCGGGCGTTGCAAGCGAGACCAATATGCCCATTATACCTACTACGATGAGCATTTCTATTAGAGTAAATCCTGCTTTGAATTTGTTTAGAGTTTTCATATGTGAACTTTCTTTTTTAGTTCCTCACTATTTAGGCGGGAACGGGTGTGAATAATCACTCGCCATATTTAGTGGCGATTAAAGCTTAGTATAGGAATTTTAACTTGACTTTAGGGTGTTTGCGTGCAAAATGATGCCATAACAAAAATGAATACGATTAGTGCATATTGTGGCGAGTGCGGAACGTTTACTCCTGTTTCGGACGCTGAAAATTGTATTTGTCCCCAGTGTGGGCATAAGATTAACCTTCCTGATAAGCTTCCTGCTATGCCCGCGTGCATTGACGACTTGAAGAAGGCTTTTAAGAATAAATTAGGAGAGCTTGGGCTTGTAGAACATTGCTTCTTTGATGAGGATGTCAAAACCCTTATAATTGTTTTGCCTGCATATAAGGTAAAAGCCTCCGGGAGTATAAACATTGAATCTACCGGCGGAAAACAAAGTCGTGATAAGTTAAATGTGGATTTTGTTTCGGGATTTCAAAGTGGATATTTACATAGAGAGGATCCTTGCGAGCAGCTGCAAGATTTATCATTCTGTTACAATACGGGGTTATTGGATCTCTCGAAAGCACCTGTTATCTCCTTTAACGAGTGGTTTGCACGGAATAAAACCGCGTCGGGGATAGAGATAGTTGAATTGACGGATAAGAAGGATCTCTTTGCAACCGAGGGAATTCTAAATAATATACGTGCTGTAGCTTTGCAATCCTTGGATGCGCAACAAATTTCGAAAGTGGAGACGCGCGTTGACGAGTTAAGTATGGACACTTGGAGTCGCTATGTTTTGGCGGCAAAGATTACGATAAAAGGGCTTGATTATGCCGCTATCGGATTCCCCGAGACCGGAGAAATATTATATAACCCCGAATTGCAGGAGGGTGAAAATGGAAGATAGACTAGTTTTTAAATGCCCTACTTGTGGAATGGAGCTTTCAGTTCAGGATAATCCACTGCAGGTTATTTGCCCTAAATGCAAAACCGTGTGTAAAGGGTCTTCCAGCGTAATTGTTCCAGAGCTTTTATCCCCCGAGGAACGGAAGACGCATCTTAGCAACATCGTGGAAGCGAATGTTCAGGACTGCGAATTCCAGGATACGTTGTACTTTCTACCACTTCTGCTGACAACGCTGACTTCAACATTCACGCTTGATTTGAAGGATGGGAACACATTTACTGATACCCAGGCAACTTCTGGCAAAAATCTCTATGGCGATCCCGCCAATGCTCCAGAAGAACTAAGGTCTTTCTGCAAAAAGGTAGAAATTCAATACCCCAATGCTGCAGAATTAGAAAAACTGCCCATAAAAAAACTGACGGAAATTATTGCTGAATATCCAAATGCCATTTTTATCCCTACAAGCTCAGCACTGCTAAACGCTCCCGAATTGCTGAGCGAGTCCGAGGAATTGCGCGATAAGCATTTTAAGGCTTTGTGCGCCTATGGCACTAAAACATACAATGATGCAAAGCGGTTTTCGAATTACCGCTCCGAAACGTATAATTCCTCAATCATTCCCGATGGGATATTTTATCTGTTCCCGATTCATGCAGGAACGATAACCGTAAAAAGGGATGGCAAGACGGAGATATTTAAATATAAATTCCACGCCACTTCATATGCGATGTGTGAGGAAGTAATGGATTGCGCCACGCAAGAAACTTACAATGAAAATCAACCCTATGGGTTTTCCGACTTTTCTCAATTGATTTCGGATAAAGCCGCCGAGAAGTGTCTATTGGCGTTATCTCCCTGGCTTGTTCTTTGGTTCGGTGTTCTTGTATTTGGCACTATATGGGGGTTCTTTGCTCAGCCGTTTTCCGAGGCCATTCTTTTCCCTGTCGGATGGCTAATAATAAGTTTGGGCGTTCTCTGCATTCCCTATCTGGCGTTCTACTTGTTTTACCATTTTAAAGTTAGTAAGAGTCTTTTACCGTTTAAGAATACTATTCATACGCCGTTAGAGGCCATAACGGCCCGCCAGCAGGTGAAGAAAGCGATAGATTCCGTTTCTTGGAAGGGTGGTTTGGTAGTCACGCTTCTGGGTATGGTTGCTGTCTTTTTTTATATTAATACACAAATTTAAAGCGGTTGAATTATGTTAAAGCCTAATCCGATTAAAGCGTTTCAAAAAGAACGTAATGTAAAAATAAAGAAGCAGATGACTCCGGAAGAGATATCCAAAGAGCAATATCGGCGCAAGGTAGATGAAGCCAAGCGTGTTGCTGCTGCTGCCACTGTTTCTGACCAACAAAAGCGTGGTTTAAGTCCCCTGGGCACTGCGGCGGTGGTAGCTGGAGCTTGGTATGTAAAACACTGTTTTGACGGTTTAGATCCCCACAGTAAAAGTGATGTATAGCTTGCTATGGATAGAATAATACGATATTTCAAGAATGTAATACTTGGCGGGACAATTATATTCCGCAACTTAAAGCAGACGCTTAGTGATATTTGCCATGCATTTGGTCCCGACAAAGAACTTCGGCAAGAAGGACGGCAGGCTTTAAAGGTTACAGCCAAACAGGTTATACGCGATTCTATTTATGGGTTTAAACAGGGTTGGAACGACGTTTTTGGCAAAAAATAAAGCCGTTGTTATAACGGCTTTAAGATATTTTTGACGATTGTGTTGTCCATTGGTGTTCTCACTACTTTTAGCGGAGTTCTCAATAACGGGACCTTAAACCAAACTGCGTCAGGATCAATTTTAACCAGTCGTAACAACAACTTGCCTTTTTTTATCTGCTCCGGAGACTTATCCATCATCGTCTTCTGATATTCCGCAGGAATCGGGATAGACAAAGGTTTTGTCGTGCTTACCCATGTGGTAAAACTGCCCGTCTGCAGAAAGACCAGGCTTTCTTTTTCGTTTATACCCGTTATGGTGAGTGCCTGTAAGTCCTTTGCTACCTGCTGTAGCCATTCGTGCAGTCTTGAATCCTCCTGCTGGTTGAACTTATTACAGAAATAATCTGTAGAATCATCCGCATTGACAAATGGGTCTCTATAAAAGCCGTTTTCGGGATTACCCAGGATAGGAAGCTTTATCTGCCTAACGAAATCGTATGCCTTCGGCTTGGAGATTAATTCCTGATTTGTCTTAAACCAGGTCATGCTGGGTGTTTCTTTTAACCACGTGGCTTTTGTGAGCTTTCCGACTTGGTATAGTTCTATGGAGTAGATATTTGTTGGTTCGGATATAACTACCCTACCCACAGCTACTCCAATTAGAGTAATGGCACCGAGGAAGGCCAATTGAACTAAGAGATATAGGTACTTCATTTGACGAGTATTTCCACCTTTCCGGATATTGAAATTTCAGTTGGTATATTGCGGTATGCCTTTTTATCCGTTACCTTCATATGGATTTCCTGCGGCATGCTAAATGGGTATTTCGTAAAGAAGTACGAGTACCATTCCAGGAACCGAAAGTATTCTGTATCTGCTTTTAAATCAGTATTGTATTTCCCGTGCGTATAGTCCTTAGGCGTTGCGGAGATTTTATGCAAATACGATGGAGTTGAGAGGGGTAACGGTGAATTTAGCTGGAGTGAAGTAATGGTTTTGGCACCTGTAGAGGCTGCTTTATCCCTGTTCTTCTGTCTGCGTAGAAAATCCTCCCTGGCCTTTGCCCTGCGCTGCTCGCGCGTTAGCTTTTGCGGCTCCACCGTTGGATTCTCCTGCACGATATCACGTCCTCTGTAGATTCTTAATTCGTCCTGTATCTTTCGATCCAACGAGTTGTAGAAATCTATCCTTTCGGATTGCTGTGCTATTAATTGGTAACGCTTTGTGGACTCCTCCTGGTGCTGAGTTATGGTTTGCATCCTATTTTGGATGTTAAGCGCAAGCCATGTATTCCCAGCGACTGTTGCACATAATGCAGCCAAGAGATATATACTTTGGTAGAATTTCAAATGTTTCATTTGCTTGTTCCTTTGTTCTGGACGGCCGATTTCGTTATAACTGCCAATTCCAAATCAAGTTTTTGTTCGGAGAGGATGGAGTCTCCAATTGTTGTAGTCTTTCCTTGACTGGCGGATTTCAGCTTTGCGGTGAGCAAGCCCTTGTAATATGTTTGCATGTTTTTTATAAAAGTTTCCACAAAGTCCCGATAGCCAAGATTTGCCGAATCACAACCCACTATGAGATTGAGGTTGTATATAGTTTCCTTATTTGCCTGCTTTACAAGATGCGCCTCCTTGAGCGACATCCCTGGCAGGAGAGAATCCGCCAAAGCGTAATACACCCCCGTAGGCATAAAGCTTGCCCCGCTTTGTGCTCTGTATTTGAGGACTTCGCGTGCCGCCTCTTCTGATTTTTGGAGACTTGGGAGTTTTTTTGTAAACTGCTCGTACTTGGCTGTAATATCCTTTTCGGATACTATGGATTGTTCGTTCTTTTTTGTTAGTACGGAAAGTGCTATTCCTTGCGCAATGGCCAATACTGTTCCCAGTGCAGCTATGCGCAATGTCCATCTACCAATTTGGGACTGTCGTATGCTTCGCGTGCACTGTTCCTCTTCGGATAAGTTGAAGTTATTAAACATGGTTAAAAGTGGTTTAGATAGGTTTTGGTCAATTCGGAGAAGTCAACCTCCGAATTGTGTGTTAGAATTTGACATATACACGGATGTGAGGGCATATATTCTGGTTTTTGGAGCGGGAAGAAACTTAATTTTTTGGGGGAATCCAGCGGCATATTTAGATCGTTTGCGATTTCCGCCAGATGTGCAAATTGCCGCTCAACATAGTCTTCATTGAAGACGGCTATATCCGTTTCCTCTTCTGAAAAAATTAAACCCTTCTCCCTGTGAAATATAGCTGAATATTTTGAGTTATTCCCCCAAAAAGTATATATTTCCAATGGGTAGGTTTGCCTATCCATTGCGTAGAGTAGCCCTAATAATGAGATTGGGTAGACGCATTCTATTTGTGCGTGTATTTCCCTGCACCATGTGTGTAAAGATTCCACAAGGTCTTTTGGGGTCCCCGTAATCAAAGCCATGTCCGGGGTATCCAATTTCCCGTATGGTTGCAGTTTTGGGGATAAAATGGTCCATCTCCTGCCCTCTGGTGCCCGTTGTATAATTGTTTGAGCTTTCTTGTCCAAATCCAGTTGCAGCGCAGCCACATTCTTGTGCTGCGGGGAGAATTTCCACGCATACAATGATATGGGGGCGTCTACAAGAAAGTGAAAAGAGGGGTAATTTGCTACACCATTACTCTCTAAATATGCCGAGAAAAATTCCGGAGCCTGTGTAATGTCACAAGGCATTTTAACCGGATTTCCAAAAGCCGTAGTGAGGGGCCCCACAATTGCAGGTTGTTCAAATTCCGCATTCTGCTGTTTCTGCTTAATTGCCGAGGTAATGTCGGAAAAACACAACTCCGTTTCGGAAGGATAGATTAAGATCTCCGGCGAAGATACATCCGTAAGGATATCTCTAAGCATTGTTCCGCTGGTGAGAAGCTTTGTAAAAGGCGTAAGTGCATTCATACTTATAGTTTAGTCCTGAATCCCCGTAAGTTTTAGTGGTAGTGCATCGTCTAACGCAACCTCACCGCGGGCAACTTTTCTGATTGCTTTTTCATATAGCTGCTGGCTACCCATAGCACTTTGGGCCCTTACTATCTCGCGCACAGGAGCCTGCTTTGCTATGAGTTCCCTAATTGCGGGTGTTATGAGGAAAGCCTCCATGATACATAGTCGGGAAATTCTTCCGGTGTGGTTGCAGTGTGGACACCCTCGTGATCTGTAGAAATGAGATACACCCATTAGCCATTCTTCTTTTATATTCATATCACGTAGCTTTGCAGCGGACGGAATGTCTATTTTCTCCATGCAATACGGGCAAAGTCTTGGGAGGAGTCTCTGAGCGCATAACGCCGTTAATGCGTCTGCCAGGAGATACGGTTCCCCCGTCAGGTCGGTAAGACGTGCAGGCGCCAAAGCCGCGGAATTTGTATGCAACGTGGTTAATACCACGTGCCCCGTAATTGCAGCGCGAATGATTTCGGTTGCAGTTTCCTTGTCGCGCGTTTCGCCTATTAAAAGGTAGTCAGGGTCTTGACGCATTGCGGCTACGATAAATTCCGAGAACGTGTAGGGCGAACCTTTTACGATGTTTGTCTGTTCCACATTGGGAATTACCCTTTCTACTGGTTGTTCGGCGGTGAGAACGTTGTACTTTACCCTATCTACCGCTTTTAATGCCGCATAAAGTGTGGTTGATTTTCCCGAGCCCGTAGGTCCGCAAATAATCATCATGCCGTTGTCCGCATCAATTGCCTCGTGGATTACATTAAGTTCATATGGATCAATACCCAATGTTTCCAAGTCTTGTAATTTGGCGGAAGGTATCTGCAAACGCATTACTATGTGCAAACCGTTGATGTTCTCCGAAGAGTTTACACGAACTTCACAGGGAAGATCCTGCACCTTGAATTTGAATTGCCCATCTTGAGGCAAATCCTTGTGCTGGGTATCGATTCGCGACAGAACCTGTATGCGTGCGAGCAATTGTTTGCCCATTTCGTGCGGAACCGGCTTCGATTGCGTGATGTCTTTTAAGATGCCGTTGATGCGAAAACGTATTCTAACCCCGCGGGGCTGCATTGAAATATGGATATCCGAGGCGTTCTCCTGGACGCCCTGCATTAAAAGAGCATCCAAAAATGTCTGTGCACTGATAACCGATTCACGTGAACGCCTTCGAACATCCTCCGGATCTATCCGATACTGTTCGAATTCCACCTCCTCCGAGATGTCGTTTCCGAAATTGGCCTGCGTGTTGATTTGCTGGGTGGTTAGGATTACACTAAGTGCCGTTATGCACCTACGCAGTTCTATATCCGGCAGAAGCACGCATTGGAAGTGCAGATTCGCCCCGGAAATAATGTTTTTAATAGTCTGTTTTGTAGGTGTATCCAACCTGCTTGAAACGGCCAACACAATATTGTTGGCGAACTTAGACAGCGGGCAGATGTGATAATCGATCAAGGTTTGCGTTGAGAAAAGACGGTAAAGCTCCTCGTTTTGTTCCGTTCCTACCGAACTCAATACCGGATACTGCGAATTTATGGCTTTTACCTGCATATACAACGAGTGTGTTGTAGGCAGACTTACTTGGCGTAATGCATCAATCTTTTCCCTCAAGGTTGCGTGCTCTAGGGCGGCTGGCATTAATCCCGCGTTAATGATACGCTCCCATATTTCCGCAGGACTGATGGTCTCTGATACTTCGGTAGTATCAACCTTTTGTAAAAGTCCCTCAAAGTCCATATGATCGAGAAGTACCCAATGGAGCCTATTGACACCTAGTCTTTCCGCCATATTTATGCAGTCCAACTGCGACATGCTTATAGGCAGTGAGGTGTATGCCGTTAGGGTGCCACCCAAGGAAAGGCTGGCATAAATAATTGGTAGTTTTGGATCCTTTAAAAGGAACCTATGTTCCGGGAGCATTGGTAAGAGAAGGCGCGGCCAACTGTACTTTGTTAAATAGCCAGCAATCTCCTCTGTCCTTGTTCGCCCCGTCGATTCAGATAACGCGATGAAGGGATCCGTTGTGTCCGGAATCTCTCCGCATAGCGTGAATTGTTTGAAAAAGTCTGGATATATTTCTGATATAAAACGCATAAATATTTATTTTCCGATTACTTGTGTCATGTTGAACATCGGCAGGAATAACGCCAAGAGGATGAACAATACAACAACAGCTATAATCACTGTTATTACAGGCTGGATAGCTTCCTTAAATAACGTGATTTGATACTCCAACCCCTCTTCGTATTCTTTCTGCAACGAGTCCAGAATTTGAACCGTTGCCCCGGTCTCTTCCGCAAACTTTAACGATTTTACCAATTCCGGAGATAATAGTTCGGAATGGGGTTCCAATCCGTCCGATAATCCACTACCTTTATTTACCGAAGCAATAGCATCAACTAACGCCTCCTTGAAGTTGATATTTGATACGGCATTTCGCGTCATACGCAACGCGTTCAGCATTGGAACCTGTGCCTCCAAAATGGTATACAGAGTAGAAACTGTTGTCAGCTTCTGGGAGTAAGATAACAGATTTCCAAAGGGAAAGATATGCAGCATCAACTTTTGAAAAAGATAACTATGTGCATATAGTTTTGGGAGTGCCATAATACCCGCAATCAACCCAATCACACAAAGAAATGTAACTAAGGGTTGTGCCGTAAGCGTGTTGGTGATTACCACAAGCATTCTTGTAGGTAGCGGCAAGGCAATACCCGCCCCCTGGAATAATGTCACGAATGTCGGAATTGTCTTTGTTATTAAAACATAAACCGCGAACACCAACGCAATAAACACCATACCGGGGTAATACATTGCGCTTACAATCTTTCTTCGGGTATGTGCTGCTATGTTAAGCATGTAAAAGATCTTCGTGCAGGCCTCCTTCATTTTTCCCGAATTGTATCCCACTTCTACCAGACGGCAAATAACCGGCGGAAATATGTTCGGATACTCCCAAAGACATGAGGCAATATTGACACCGGAGGCTACTTTCTCGCGTATTTCTTTCAGGGTAAGTTTGAGGTTTTTATTAGGTATAACGTTTTGGCACAATTCCAATGTGTCCAGAATTGGCATGTTGATCCCATAGCAGATGCGCATTTTCCCGAAAAGCTGTAGGACATATTTCTTGGGTACGCGCCTGCGTTTTGTGTTTAGGTTCTTTTGCTTTAGCTCTACAACTTTGACATTTTGCGCTAATAACGTGTCTTCCAAAGTCGCTTCGTCCGCAGCGTTGTATTTTCTGCGGACAAATCTGTTCCCTTTTTTGATAATGCCCGTAAATTCCATTTAAATTTGTTCCTTTAACGATTTGGCTATTTCTTCTGTGATATGTCCGGCTATTAGATGGCGTTTGATGTCGCCGTCCCATGAAACCATGCCCTGCGTTTGGGACATTTGGATGATGTTATTTACTTCCGCCGTTGTTCCCGTTCGAAGACAGTTTCTTACTCCGACATGCGGTAAAAGCACTTCGCGTATGGTTAAGTATTGCCCATTGAAGAATATAAGTTTCTGGTAGATAACCATCTGGTATGATGCCGCCAGCATTGCCGACACCTCGGAGCGTTCATTTGCCGGCGCCATATCCAGCATACGCATGAGTGTGGATGCAACACCTTTTGTGTGCAGTGTGGCAAAAACCAAGTGCCCCGTTTCTGCCGCCTGTAGGCAAGCTTTTAGCGTATGGTAATCGCGAATTTCACCTACGAGTATGACGTCAGGTGACTCACGCATAGCCGAACGTACCGCTGTTGAAAAATCCCCTACATCCCTACCGACTTCACGCTGCTGAACGATACTGCGCTTGCTTGTATAAAGATATTCAATAGGGTCTTCAATGGAGATAATGTTTAGCGGATGCCTGATATTAAGGTAGTCTATCATGGCTGCCAGAGCGGTAGACTTTCCCGAACCCGTAGGTCCCGTAACAACTATCAAACCCTGCCTTTTATTCTCCAATGTTTGGATAACTTCCTTAGAAAAACCGACCATCTCCATGGTCGGAATGGTCGGGGATAGCGGACGTATGGCAAAGGATGTTCCGCTATTAGTTTTAAACTTGTTTACACGGAAACGTCTGCCTGAATGACTCCACGAGAAGTCGGAGGCACCCGCCCTACCCTCAAATGTGAAATCCTTATCAACGAGAAGATTCGTTGATACTACATCGTTTCCCAGCGTTTCCGCCCACTCGGCAGAAAGTTTATACTGTGGGGCGACACTCTCCGATCCACGTTTGAAGAAGATTTGGTTTTGCGCCAGAAGGATATCCGAGGCGCGGTAGTCTACCGCCCTTTTTATAATTTCCGACCATGTAGGGGTTAGTATTTCCATTACTTGGCCTCTTCTTCTTGCGCCTTTACAGTTTGTTCGCCATCAGGAGCCACAACAGGTTCGGATTGAGCCTGTTGTTCGGGTTGTTGACTTTCCTGGGGCTTCTCTACCTTGTCGCGGTTTGTCGTTTCTGACGGCTGAGGTTGGGCAACTTCAGACACTGGAGTTACCTCCTTTTGTGTCTGTACCTCATTGAGTATTGCGTTGGAATCTATAGGTTTTACTACCGATTCCACGGAATCCTCCTCCTGGGCTTTTTGTAGCTTGTCCAGTTCTGCTTGTTCATTGATTACCGGTATGTCGGCGGTATTATGATCGATCTTCCCCTTCGCTACGGTTGTTCTGGCGCGTTGCTGTTTGAACTGGGTATACTTTTCAACTATACCTTCCGAGGACTCATATTTGTCTTTGTACTCTACGCGTTCCTGCAATCTGCGTTCGCGTTCAAGCATTTCGTGCTCTTCTTCTGATGGCTTTTGGTCGTATGCCGCGGGAACTATTGAAGCTGTTACAAAAATCATAAGAGAAGTCTTCTTTCGTTCCGTATCAGAACTCTTAAAGAGGTATCCAAGGTACGGGATATCTCCAAGAATCGGGACTTTGTTATCGTCACCCGTTTCCGTTGCCTGTATTAGACCACCGATTACAACCGTCTGGGAGGGAGCAATGGTTACTGTAGTCGTCGCCTTACGTTTTGAAATAATTGGTAATACCTGACCAGATGAACCTATGGTTTCACCGATTTTATTAGATACCGTCGGGTTCATGTTTAGCTGTAAATGTCCTGAGGGGGTTAGCGTTGCGATGACGTCCATAAATACACCCGTTGCAAACTGCTCTGTTCCACTGGTTACGGGTTGCGAAACGCCCGTGGTATTTACTATTGTATAAACTTCAATGGACTCCAACACCGTTGCTTCGATTGCCGCGGGGACACCCGATTTTGTTACAATACGCGGCGCAGAACTCAAAATAGCATTCTTTTGTGTCTGAAGGAAGCGCAAGGTAGCTTGTGCCGTTGGGTAATTCATGATTACTGCATTCGGATCAATCTTCCACATACTACCCTGTGGACCACCCGAAAATGCGGAGGGATCGAAAGTCACTGGAGCCATTGAGAATGTGGCGTTACCCAGCGTGGCCGCCCAGTCCATACCCTCCTGTACACGGTCTGAGAGTTCAATTTCAATAAACTTTATGTCAATCTGAATCTGGGCTTCAGGTACGTCGTTTTCCTTTAAGAATGCAGCAACCAGATTGTGCTCGCTCTCCGTTGCACGGATTACTAAGGTGTTATTAGTTCTGTTTGCGAATATTGAAGATTGCCCATTAAATCCGCCTACAAAAATAGGTTGCGAGAGTGGTAATGCTGGCATATATCGTGCATTCAACTCCCCAGTCTGGAATTCAGTATACTGCGATGCGGCATCATTTGAGGAACCCGACGAACTTGAGCCGGAGGAGCCGCTACCAGAATTGTTATCCCCCGAATTCTTACCTTCTTCCTTTGTTTTCGGGTATGCGGGGTTGGAGTCAGGCATTGCACCATACCCGTTGGGTCCGCCCGCTTGTGCCAAGTTTATACCCAATAAACTGGCTACAGGTTCCAACAACCAGCGGGAATCTATGTTTCGAACCTGATATGTTTTGGTTGTTAAAACCTGGAGGTTTTCCAACTGCGGGTGGGTAAGATATGTGATCCCGTCTTCGTCGTGTACTGTATAGCCCTTTGTTCTGGCTATAAAGGCAAATGCCTTATACGCATCCAAGTCTCCGAGCGAGAAGGTTATGGTATCGCTGTATAATGGATGCGGAACTGGGCCATCTTTTGTTTGTATATTCTTTGGTACATTAGGCGCTACATAGTTGATCCCCGAAAGATGGGCAAGTGCGCTTAGTGTATCCAACACAGGGACGTCCGTCCCCTCAAATCCCTTTGTAGGTACTTCCATTTCTTTTGCTTGCGGGATTTCAAAATTCTGTTTGATCGCCTTCTCGTCCAGAGTAAGTGCTTCTGCCGCTCCATCCGGTATGGTCGGTAGCGTGAGCTGGGTGGTTTTCAATCCCCTACCTACTACTGGTGGCGTTGTAGTAGCCGGGTTTACTGTTTCCAGATTCTTACCGCCATCTTTTTGATTTGTGGCTGGCTGTTGTTGTGCTGCGAAGGCCGTAAGCCCAGCAAGCATGATTATTAGTGAAGTGAAATATTTCATACGATGAAGTTTAGTCTGAGCGGGAAAGAATTTATCAAAAACAAAGGGTGTCCCGAAGGACACCCTTGAAAATTGACCTATAAGATTTGTTTAATACTATTCAGCTGCGCAAGTGATGGACGAAACACCCGTGATCTGTGCAACGTTATTTGCATCCCATTCGACCTTACCCGCGTTTTCATTGAAGGTAGCTGTGCCGCCGTTACATACTGCTTTCTGGAAAGCAGCGAAGTCGGGGCTGGTTGTGCCGTTAATAACGAGGTACTGCTTGATCGAGTCCCAACCTGCCTGGAGATCTGTAAGTGCTGTAGTTGAGTTTTTAACTTCCTGGTCAATCACATAGCGATTGAGGGCGGTGTTGAGCTGCGAGATGTAAGCGCTTACCTTTGCCTTACGGGCGTCAGTCATGGACGTGCTGAGCGCGGGAACCGCGAGCGCAACGAGAATACCGATAATGCCAACAACAATTAGCATCTCGATGAGTGTGAATGCCTTACGACCTTTATTCATGAACTTTTTCATAATTTTAACTTTCTTTTAGTTGACGTTAGTATTTAGCTAACGAAAAAGTGATGTGTTGGAAAATAGTATAGGAAAAACTATTTTCCAGATGCAGGAGTTGGATTTGAACCAACGACCCTTAGGGTATGAACCTAATGCGCTACCAAGCTGCGCCATCCTGCGATAGGAATTATTATAGGAAAGAACGTTTCTGAATTACGGATGCATTTTTGCTACATCCTTTACAACGGTTCCGTCTTTTATAAAGAGGGGAGTTTGTTGCGTTTTTAATTCGGAATAGAAAAGAGTATAGGAATTCAGGAGATAGGTTGCCAAAGATTTATATTTTTCCGTTTCGGGGACTTTTTCTTGTAGTTCCTCTATGTATGGCAGAAAATTTCCTTTTTCCATTTCCTTGCTATGTTTATACATTATAGGAAAAACAATTTTAAAAGCTTCTTGGCTTTTTAAAAATTTCTCCTGCGCGGATAATTTGAGAATTGCTGCAATTGTGGCGCAATTTGCTTCTGAGGCGTCCTGTGTGTTTTTAAGTACAATATTTAGATAGGTTGGTTTGGAATACTTTGCGGTCAAAAGCGTGCCTAAGACTTTGTAGCAGTGGGGGCATCCAAGACTAACAACAAGGATATTCTGCTGGGATGGCGCTGAATTCTGCGAATATAGGATGGGAAAATTAAGATACAAATTGTCCGATGGTGAGAATTTCAACGGTTCTTGTTTTTGATAGGTGACCATTACAAGACACAAAAGGACAAATGATGTGATAATCCACCTTTGTATTTCGCATTTGGCAAAATAATACTGAACCGGTATTTTCTTTCTATAGGCATACACTGGAAAACAGATTGCCATCATAATTGCGGTAGTGTTGTGGAGAAAACAGATTATGCAGCTCTGATGGAGTATAAAAAGTAGTATACCTATGAATGCGGTCGCACCCAATCCCATAGCTATAGAGAGATAAACTCCGAGTTTTGTGGGCGTCCTTACGCTGTGTATTAAATATATCCAGACGCTGAATGCAAAGCAGCCCACAGGTATTCCGAAAAATTTTGCATAGTCGCTAGACATGGCGGATGCGCAGGCGTCCCCGCATACGCCGCCCGTCGTGCTTTCAACTATAGCAAGTAGTGAAAAAAATAGCCCTGCGAAGCACAGGGCATATATGAAAGAAGATTTAGTTAGGAACTTCACTATTGCTCATCCTTAAAGTAGGTGGTGGGGCTTACATCCTTTAGAAGTAAAGGTGCCGCAGTTTCCAAAACCTCCGCATATGCATCCCTAAAGGATTTAGGTTCTGCAAAGACGTAGTAAACGAGTGTTTTTGCCTGGATTTTATAGGCATCGGATTTGTCTTTTGCATTTCGCATATAGTCCGCGTCGTATGCTGCGATTGTGATACGACCCTCTCTGCTGTTATGTGCATAACTGAATACAACTATGCTTTTAGCTTTCTCGGGCTCGGTCTCTTTATACCCCTGACTTTCCAATGCTTTGACGATGGTTCCCTTAACCTTATCAAACATGAGGTCGGTTTTCTTGCCCATGGGCGGAAGTATTGCAAATTCCTTTGCGGGAGGCGTTAGTCCCGTGATACCATCAACTGAAATCAGTTTTTTGGGTACGGACACAGAGTTCTCCGCCTTTGCTTCGGACTTTGCGACCTTCTCGTTGAGGTTGTTTTCCGCCTGTTCGTAAGACTGCTCCGCAAGAGAGGTGCATCCATTTAGACAAGCAAGGAGTGCTACGGTGGATAGTAGTGTAATGTACTTATGCATAAAGTTAGAATAGAGTTGATTTGCGCTGTGTGGGTTGCGGTTCTTTTGGCGTTATGCTTTTCTGCGGTTGCTGCGCATTATATAGCGTGCTATGGGGTTGCTCCTTTGCTGGGGGTTGCGCATTTTGTTGCGCTCTTTCCTTGCGCAGATCCTTAAATACTCTGGCACGTTCTTCTGGATCCATACGTTCAAAACGTTCGCGGTTTACTCGCCCCATTTCCTCCATCTTTAGTCGTGCGGCCTTTAGACGTTGGGCATTGATTTCTACATAATCAATATTTGTGGGTTCGGATTCGCCTCCTGCTTTTGTAATGGCTTTGACAAAGACCTCCATTGCGTCCTTTGTAGGAATTGTTCCCCTTACTTTTAATAACAGGTCGCCACCCTTTGTATAGAGACGGTATTCCAGCGGTGCCTTGGCTCCGGCGTTTGCCACTTCGGAAACATCCTTTGCTAATTCCGGCTTACCTTTTTCTTCTGCGCCGATGGTGTCACCCGAGTAAACCTTGAATGCTACGTTCTGTTCATCCAAATATTTAAATACAGGTTTATAGCGTAGAAGAAATAGTTTTTGCGTATGCCATGAATTGGCTCCGCCGTCTCCTACGTAAACCTCCATAATGTAATCGGCCTTTTCCGGAGATTTGGCTAGTAGTCGCGCAACATCCGCCTTTGTAAGGTATGTAATTGAATCCATAACGCGCTGTCTTTTCTCGGCTTCCTCCTGCTTTTGATAGGAGTAAATACCATAAAAGGCATACCCAAGCGATAAGACAAGTATACCTGCTACTGCGCATAGTATGTTAATTTTCTTTTTGTTAGGTTTCATTTTTAGAATTTTAGGATTTGGAGTTTAGATTTTGGACTAAACTTTAGCTTAATGAATTACGGTATAAAAATTTCTCTTAAAGAGGCGGAGCAGCTAGCGCAAAACCGCACCTTTGCCCTATTGGTTGGAAACGGTATCGTGCTACTGAAGCGTCGTTTCTTTTCCGATGTAATCCTGGTGCCCGAAGAGTATAGGGAACTTGTGATTCGCGAGCTAAAGTCAGATGTGTCATGCCCCGCGGTTTCGGATCTTATAGGGGCTTTGAATGTAATTCAGAATGCCTGCGGAGGTGTAAAATGACAATACTGCCCATCTCCCCGGAGGAAGCTTTAAGGCTTACAAGTTCTCCCGATTCCGATTTGGTTCGCAAGTTCTGTGCCCCAAGGGGAAAAAAGACCGCAATGGGTGTGATAAAGGAGAAACGCATTCGCGATGCTCGCCTGGAAATTGACAAAACACTGGGTAAAAAACCCGAAACCACCCCAAAAAAGGATACTTTTAGTCAATTGTTGGAACATTCCAAAGGCGGGGGTGCCGAAGTATATCAACCTGATAGCGATTCCTTTGTGATAAAGACCAATATCCCCGGTTATTCCTTGCATTTTAAAAGAACGTCCTCCGGCGATGTTGAGGTTACTTTAAAAAATGGTAAAGGTCAGATTTTGTCCGCCGAGCCTAACATAAAGGAGCCAAAAGATTTGGAAAGGTTCATGCGAAAAGAAGGGTTGTCATATTCAAAGAACACCGCGCCCAATGTGAATTTGTCTTCATCGTCTTTGTATAGAGAAATAGGGGGGATTGACCGATGAGCGATTATGTATCCATAAGTGGTCCCGTTGAACGAGAGATCTACGCCGATCCCGATAAACCTCTGTATTTATATAGTGTATACAGCGAAGATTATGGCACGTCTGTAAAAATCTTTACAAAAGAGGTGCTGTCGCGCGGCGAGAAGGTTCACTATCAGGGGTTCATCGCACAAGACAAAAGCTCTTATGTACTAAAAGGAGCATCACGTCTACCCTATTTGCAAAATGCATTAGAAAACCTGAGAAAACAGGGCATACTGCAGGATTTGGTAAAAGAGTCCCCGGATTTGCGCGGTAATGTTTCTGAAGCTTGTCAGGCGATTCTGCCAAACTCCGTTTCCGTTCAAGATATTTCCGACTACTTAAATGGTGGACAAGTTAACCCAGATTTACGGGAGCTTTTTAAAAAACATAGTTTTGAGGAACTGGAATTATGCGGACACCTCTTAAACATGGGCTTTGATAAGTTCAAAGCAAAATACATTACCTCCGCTATTATAGCCCACTGTGAAAAACAGGATAAAGATGTAGGGGTTATGCTTTCGCAGGCCAAGATCGCCATAAAAGACAATCCCTACGAACTATGCTATACCTTTGGGATTAGTTTCCCCATGGTGGATAGTTGTGTTTATAGTAGAAATGTTCCCGGGAGTACCGTTCAAAAATCAAAAAATGATTCCCAGGCGATTGTTCACGTTGGGCGTGATGCCGAAATCCGAAAAGAGGCGGTAATCGTATACGGTATGCAACAGGAGGAAATGTACTCCGGGAGTTCTCTATTGGATGCGAAAGGTATTGTTGCTCGCATACGTCGTTCGATTGGCGAACCACCCGAGTTTACTCCAAAGGACTTCAAATCATGCGAACAGATTTCGGCATATGATGGAAAATATATACTAAAATCCACACTGGAGGCCGAAACGGCTATAAAAAAGTACATAGACGGGTTAAATACCCCTCAAAAAGCCGATTATTTGAATAGATACATGCCGACTCCTGTGCGTGGGGATGCTACGCCAGAGCAGTTCGAAGCCATAAAACGTAGTAATATTGCGCCCGTGTCCATTCTAACCGGGGGACCCGGCTGCGGAAAGACTTTTACCGTAAAGGGGATTATTTCCACTGTAGACCGACCCTCTTCCGATCTATTGTTGCTTGCGCCTACAGGAAAAGCGGCACAGCGTTTGAGTCAGATGACGGGACATCCAGCACAAACTGTACATATGTTTGCCTCTTCTACGGAAAACTCTATTCCGCTAAGTTCCGGGCATGGTTTTACAGTTATAGTGGACGAGGCGTCAATGCTTTCAAATGAGAGTGCACATCTACTGGTTACTGCCCTAAAAAAATGCAATGTCAGCCGCTTGATTTTTGTGGGGGACACAAATCAACTGCCCTCTGTAGGTGCGGGGACTGTGTTGAACAGCCTAATGAAGTATCCAGAGATACCCGTTTCGCGCTTGAATAAGGTGATGAGGCAGGGAAATCTCTCGTCTATTGTCCAAGTAGCAAACGGTATGCTGTCCGGAGGCAAAATTCAGGATTTGATGAAGAGTATCGCCCCAAACTCAAAACAAGATTTGTTCATATCGAAGTATCCCTCGGAACAGTCACCCCTGTCCCTTATAGAAAAGGCCATTTCTTCTGGTAGGTTTAAAAAATTTGTAAAAGATTTTGACCCCATTAAGGACATGCAAATTCTTTGTCCAATAAAGAGGTGCGATTCGGGTGTTTACAACATGAATTTACAACTGCAAAAGTTGCTAAACCCCAAAGACGGGAAGTCGCGTTCGGCCGAGTGCGGTGTCGGTGACATGAAGTATTCCGTTCGTGCCGGCGACAAGATAATAATAAATAAAAACCAATATGATATAGATCTTGTAAACGGGGACGTTGGCAGGGTTTTAGACGTATATTCATCCTATATGCGTGTGGATATTGACGGCAAGGGGGAAACGGATATTCCGAAAACGGCATACCAGAGCGTAAATTTGGGATATGCAATGACCGTGCATAAATCACAAGGAAGCGAAGCTCCCGTTGTAGTAACCGTTCTCCCACCCATAAGCAGTCCGTTATACCAGCGTAATCTGCTTTATACTGCGATAACGCGTAGTCGTACACTACAGTGGGTAATAGGTAATCCAGAAACAATCGATGCCTGCATTTCCAACAATAAAGCCGTAGAAAGGACTACGGCTTTAGACAGAATGGTGGGAGAATCCCGTTCTCCTGTGTATATGGAGCGTTAAGCCAAGATTTCCTCTTCGGTTTTAGCCGGAAGGTTGTCAACAAAGGCTCCAATTGCGGCAATGGACTTTTTTGAAAAATGGTTATCCATCAAACATGCCGCCGCCATAGCACAGAGGTTTAATTTAATGACCTCGGGTTGTGAAAGTTTTAATATCTTTGCAACGTGCGGTATTTGCTTTCCCGTAGCAGGACTCTTTGTCCACTGACTGCTTCTGCTGTATGGCGGGAGCTTACTGAGCATATAAGTGGCGGTTGTAATCCTTGATTGGCGGATGATTTTGCTACCTATAAGATGTAGATTGTATATTTCCCCAGTATTGTTTACACGAACAAAAAACTCCTTTATGGCTTTGGCATCGTTGGGGACATGTATAAATGTGAAATTATTAGACGTCTCCAACGGCACTGTCCAACTCGCCTCTATGCCAAAACAGGTATGTCTGACGAAATACTTTTGAGCTTGTTCCTTTAGGTTGCCGGACTGGATAACATCCAGAATAAAGTTTTGCAACGACGGCTCGATTTGCGCCAAGCAATTAAGGGTAAAGTTCTCCTCCTTACTGGTGAAAGCATCCTCGTTCCGCTCGGCTATCTCTTCATCTTCTTCCTCAGTGCTCGGCAAGGTTCCATTCGGGTAGTACTGCCAACCATTGTGCGCAAGTATGCTTACCATACCTTCTATATGCCCACAATGTGCGATTGTTGCAAAATCCTGAAATACGCGTAGGGGCTTGGTGTCGGAAGAGTCCACAAGGAAGTTGGTCATTGTGGTAATCATGTCCAACTGTGCCTGCCTGAGATTTTGTGTATCTGCAGTCGGGCATATTGCCGTGAACAAGTCCAAACCGTTGGATATGTGCTGAAACTCAATGGAATGCTCGGGGTGCTCTATATGCTCCCGAATTTGTTCTGCACGATAAAACCACGAAAGGAAAACTTCCTGCAATGTAAGTTGTTTGCCCGCGAGCGCCGATGCTTTCTTTCTATGGCTTTCGTCAGGTAAAATAAGCTCACTGGTTCCAGCCGAACGTTTTTGAATGTCTATTGCGTCTATTACCAGGCACTGGTTTTTACCGGAAGCTGTTCTCAGCCCCCTGCCCAACATTTGCAGATATAACGCCGCATTGCGGGTTGGGCGCAAGATGGCTACCAAATCGATTTGCGGCAAATCGAAACCTTCGGTAAGCACCATATTATTTATCAGGAGATCCAGCTCGTCGGTTTTGATCGCTTGATATGCAGCCTGTCGCGTTTCTCGTTGCGTGTCTGCATAAATTTGAGCGCAACGGAATCCCTTTTCAATTAGTGCTGCAGCAAGCGCCTTCCCATGTTCTACATTTGCCGCGAACACGATGCCCTTGTGTCCGCGTGCGTGTTTTTCAATGAGATCTACGCTTTTCTCAAGAATTGCCGGTTGCATTAGGATTGGGACCAAGGATGACGTTTCGTAATCGCCCATGGAGATACGAACGCCGTCAAGGGATATTCCCAGCGAACCTACCGGTTTCGGCGGGACAAGCCTGCCCATTTTAATACCGTCGGCGGTATTTTTCTCAATGAGAACCTTGCCAAGATTCAATCTTTGCCCAATATCCTGTCTGTACGGGGTAGCCGTAAGATTCAACACTTTCGCTTCGGGCCACATCATTTTGATTGCAAGCCATGTCCTGGCTACACTGTGATGCGCCTCATCAAAAACGATTAAGGTCGGAGTAAAATATCTGGAGAAGTTAGAAAGGCGGCGCCCCTTTAGGGATTGTACGGACGCCACAACAATGCGTGCATCGTAAGATGCATGCTGTTCAGCTTTTTCTATGCCAACGGACTCACCGGTATAGCTTTCAAGAGCTGACGCACTTTGTAGAACCAGCTCATCTCGGTGAGTGATCCATAAAACCTTACCGCCAATGGAGGCAACATGGTTTACGCAACTGCTGGCCGTGATGGTCTTACCCAATCCCGTTGCCAAAGCAATTAACGCTTCCGTAGCCGCAGCATCCTTATACCACAATTTGAACTCATCCAACGTTTCTTGTTGATAGTCAAATAGAGTTATGGCTTTCTTTTGCGGTTTTAGTCCTTCAATGGCTAGTTCGGTTTGCATAGTGCTAATTAAAATCCGGGGATGTCATCCTCAACATCTTGTTCTTTACTGTCGGAAAACGTCTTCGATTTATAGGGTTTATTTCCCGTTGATTTGTTATCGTCAAATACTAGGTCAATGCGGTTTGTTTCTGCATTGTATCTTAGTTTTGCCGTATACGGCTTCCCCTTTTTTGAAATAAACTCCCCGAATTGAACAGGTTCCCCGGGTCGTGTCAGAATGGCTACAAAATCTTCAACGGACATCTTACGCCCAAACAATTCCTTGGCGCAATACAGTCTTGGAAAACCCGGAAATGCGAAAAACTTTCCCGCATCATCTACCGGTCTGCCCGATTTTGGGCATTTGATTTCCAATGGGTGGAGAGGGGCAAGTTCGGTTATAAGTTCCTTGCCGTCTTTGGATATTCCCGTGATAAGCGTTGTGTATTCCTTTCCCGCCTTGGATATGCAATTGGTCAATTTATAGGTGCCACCAGTCTTGAGCGCTTGTATAACCTCTGTCCAGTTTTCCTTTGTCATGGTTCTGCCCCGAAACTCCTTCATTAAATACAAGAAGGGGTATTCCGGAAATAGTATATAGGTAGCGGTTTCTTTTACTTCTGCGTCACTCATAAACTTTAAATCTAGGTTTATCTGAATAAAATTTTCTTTATGTTAAGTTTAATCCCGCGTAGCGGGTTTTCGGTTCCTACTCTTTAGATATACCGAGTGTAATCTAACCGGATCCGCGCTGAATCTTTTTGCCCAAATGAGCCCCGTAATGTTGCCCAGAAATAACGAGGGCAATAAAGCTATTGGTAGTGAGTATTCTCTGGTTTGAATCGCCAATAGAAAACAGAACAATATAATCAACGATGCAATTATTCCTACGGGAAAAGTTAGCGGGTGCATTAAGTATCCTGTGGAGTGGTTTCTAATTTTCTGTATGCAGCCCAGTCCCGATAGGAGATAATAAATTCCGAAAAGAAGGCAACTTATTCCTATAAAAAACGGAAATGATTCCGTACCATAAGCGACATGCAATCCGAAGCCCCACCAAAACACGTGCCCCAAGCATAAGGCGTTGTCAAGTTGCTCAAGTTTATTCTTCAGAATCAAATCCATAGCATTCTTAAATTATGACCGGCGGCACTTTTACATGAGGGCAAAAGATTCTACAATCTGCGGCAATGTTAAAAAATCTGCCTCCCGGTGTGGTCAGGACTTTTGTTTCCCCTGCTGTATCTGATGGGACGTAACAGTCATTGTTGATTATATAAAGTACGGCCTTGCTGTAATACAGCGGCAATAACAGCGTTGGTAGCTGCTGGACAACCCATTTCTGAACCGTATCCGTTTCCAATGCAAAATCTTGAAGCGGATCGATAACCACGGAGTCCGTTCGCTTACAAAAGAGAAGTTCCCTTATTGCAGATATCAAAAACAAGCTGTTTGTTGATGTCATGTGAAATGCACGTGGAAACCCCGAATATTCCGTATATGCGGTTGTTACAATACACGGGGGTAGTTTACTGCATTCCTTTAAGCATTGTTTTACGTAGGTTGTTCTACCCGATTCCGGCCCGCCAAATACCTCCACTATGCCGCCATGTTCGTATAGTTCACGCACCTGCTCGTGTATTGCTACTGCAGGTTGCGGTAACTTGTCACAAGATTTGGGTGGGATTGATTGATAAATTGCAGGCATTCGTCCGGTTGTGTTTTAAGTTTTTGTATTTCCGTTATAAAGTTTTGAATTTGCAGCGTGTACTGATACAAGTTGTTTGCCCTGAAGATGATATTTGAGTATTTGTCAAACAGTGGTTCGTTTTTTGCGACTTGATAATATGGGAGCTCCTTTACAATCATGCTTAGGGAGTGCAAGATGCGGTTGTTTTCCTTCTCTATTTCTTGTAAACGATGCGCACCTTCCGATTGCCCCGAATAAAGGTAGGCTTGGTAGAGAGTTTTATTGGATAAACCCCGCAATATGCTTTTACTCTCCGAGATATATTGGGTTAATCCTTTATTTAGTTGGGTTAATATGGCGTCCTCTTTTGATGTATCCTTGTTGGAGACTTTTTGGCTTATCTGTTTGGCGTCAATTAGTTTGTCTTCGTTGATTACACCTGCGGATTCATACTGTAATGCAAAATCTCCCGCTACTTTTTGTTTTTCGGCAGTGTTTACCATGCCACTCCAGTTGTCTTCTCCTGGGGTCTGTTCCGGAGTCAATGCCCACAGGAACCCCAATAACAAGACAGCCGCTACACCCGCTGCAACATACTTGTAATTAACCTGCATTGTATATCTCCTGTGGAATTACCACGGTTACGGAAAGGTCCAAAGCCTCTCGTATGCTGTCCTCGTCAGGCGTTGGGATTATCTGCCCCCATGTTATTTCAAGCGGCTTTCTTCCGCTGAATTTTTGCATATGTCTAAATGCACTGTTTTGTATATATGCCCCATTGGCAATTTCCGTGCATAAGGGCACCCCTTGCGGAGCTTTTATATAAACATCTGCAAACCTGCGGTAGTCCAGTTCCGGCTCCTCCGGAAAGATAAGACCCGCATAATGGGGTAGATTAAACACGTATTGTTCATGGGTATGGGCTACTCTCAGTTCCCCCGCCATTAGATATGCAGGAGTCTCCGTGTAAGTCACGTCTATATCATGCTCTTGCAGGTGCTTTATAAGGGGCGCAAAGCCCGGATACTCATAAAACTCATATGCTCTCGTGGTAATCTTTCGTACCGGTATAGAGTATTGGGAATTTGTTTCCGTTTTAATTTTATACGGAGTCAGTATTAATTCACAGTTTGTTGGGAGTGTTGTAATAAGGGGAAGCATAGCATTTAAGAGTATAATCCTTACATGAAAACGCCCGAGAGGGGTCTCCCGGGCGTCGTAGGTGCATTAAGCGTTAAAACCTGATTTTTCCCAGGTTGTATAGAGGATGTCTGAAAGCTGTGTTACGTTTGCTGGGCTGTTAGTTGCCGCAAGCATACGAACTTCCGGATCGTCCCACGAAATCTTCTTGAATACCGCCACATGTTCGGCATTTTTGAGATCGAACTTGCCGCCTTTCTTGAGTCGTCGCCACAAATCGGCACAAGCTTTGAATCCACCGGCATAAGTTTTCTGCCCATAAAAGACTTTTTTGTAGAACTCCCCAAAAGGTTTGAGCTGCTCGGGGCTTTCCAAAAGCTTTCTGTGCAATAGTTGCTTGAATGCCGTCGCATGGATTTGTTCCGGATTCCTGGTCCCCTTGCCGAAGTAGATACAACCGCGCAGGGGCGAATTTTCGTCCGTATTCATTTCCGAGATGATTTTGTTGGTCGGGTCGGACGCTTCCACGGCAATGATGTGGTCGGAGTTTACTCTTCTGCCCTTTTGCAATGCAAGGAAGGTTTGGCGTTCCTCTTCGTCCGTCATAGGTGGCAACACCAAACCTACAAGCGGTTGGGATACCGGTTGTGCCGCGCTTACACGCTGAACGCCGTCCACAACACGGAATACCATGTTTCTCGCCTGATCTTCCCCGCCCTTTGAATGGATCATCTGCTTGAATTGGAGGAACGTCAAACCACCGTTATCGTCCGGCGAAAATGCAAGGATGATCGGGGGAATTACTTCGCCCTTAAGGATTGCCTCGCGGATACGTTTGACGTGTGCGGGAATTGGTTCTCTTTGATATTCGGGTATTTTAATATTCCTGATTTGTGCCGGCAGGAGGCGAACAAGCGTCTGCTGCTTCAATCTCTGGAATAGATCACGGGCTCTCATGCCCTTTTCTTCGGCGGATAACGTGTCCGCCAACAATGTTGATACCTTTGGTGTTTTTGTTTTCTTTGCCATGTTTATATCTTTGGTTAGTTGTTTGAGTTTATGTATTTACGTGAGAAAATTTACTCCCAAGACTCTCCGTCTGAAAAAATATCTCCCATTGAGAACATTTCGCGTGAAAGTTCGTTTGTCATATCCTCGCTGAGGGGTTCCGGATCGCCCATTGCATTTAATTCCGCATCGGTATACTCTACCGAATCTGCAGGTTCCGTGGATTCAATATAGGGTAAGGCCTGCAATATCGCGTGTATTCCCGATAGCACCCCTTCCTTCTCCAAGGCGGCTCTTTTATGCAGTAAACTGAGAATTTCGGAAATACCCTGGATATTGATTGTTCGCGGGATGTATTTCCTGGAAATGTTGGTTACATATTCTTTTAATGCCTCCATGCCCTTTGCCATGTTTACCGAGCGTCGCTTTCTGCCAAGTACTATGTTTATGCCTTTGAATAGCGCGGACACCCCGTGCGGCGTTAGTACAATACCCTTATCACTTTTACGCAACCCGGTATCGTATGATATGCCTTTACTTGCAGCTTGATCCTGCCCGTTGTCATAAATTTCGTTGAGTCCCGGACTTTGGGAGAAACTAGCATCATATTTTGCCAGTTCAGGCATAATGCCTCTTTTTTGGCGAAGTTCGATGCCCTCCAGTTCGAGGGTATCTTTCTTAATTCCCGTGATTCTCGGAGCAGAAAACTCATCAACCTTAATCTCTATCGGTACTAATTGCTCCATGTGCTGGATGAAGTGGGTCGGCTTATAGTCGCAACAAAACTGTAACTCCAGCCCCTGAACATCTTGTTGTTTGGTCAGCCCCTTTATGCATTTTTCCTGCCCGTTTATAAGAGCATGTGTTTTTGGCATTTTATTAGCCAAAAGAGCTTCCGCCTGCCCCAAGAGAAATTCCAGAAAGTGCGCTTCGCGATTACTATGCGTAAAATCGCTCGTTCCATCCTTATAAAGGCAGTGTTCTCTAGGGAGCGGGAAATCCCAGTAGCCTAATAATTCGCCCTTGTTGTTTTGAATCCTGTATGTGTTACATATTAGTTCGTAACTACCTATTGGTTCAGGAATTAATCTATATAATGAACGCAAATCCCGTCTATGGGCTAATGCACTTGCAATATCGGAAGCACTTGCCTCCGTAGCCATAACGACGCTGCAATATGTAGTAGTCGTATTGAGGGAATGTATGATGCGGTATTTTTGTCCTTTGTAGGTGACGATGTTCATTGCGGAAGTCTGCCGATTAGTTGCGGGGTTTGTATTTCAAATGGATCTATATATAGTGCTTGGAGTGTTTTTATTTCCTGCTCAAGCTTCCCGATTTCGTTTTGATACGCTGGGGTATCCATTGAATTAAGGTTTCTATATAAAAGCGCATGCAATTGGTCTATACGTAGTTGCCTTTTTTTAATCTCTTCCTTTGCCCACATTACAAGGTATTTACAGTCGGATTGGGTAAGGTTTTCTTTCCAGTTGTAATCTACTGTTAGTCCCATAGAATAGGCAGAGCCGGTATAGTATAGAAGAAGACATGTAAAGGAGAAGTTAACCCATTTTTGTAACTCTGCGCGAATTCTTGTAATTATTCCGAATAATTGCATTAAGCTGCTCCCTGACTTTTGTGTATTCCCGTAAACATAACATAGGCTGGGGTGCTTTATTGTCCGTTGAGATCCAAAGCGTGCCTACTCCCGCAAATTGCTCCAAAATATTTCTGGTTAGATCCACGTCGTTTATAACCTGCCAAGCCACAAGATCTTCCAAGTAGTTTATTCCACTCCCGAAACTAATGCCGGTGTCCGTGAGGATGTATTTTATGCGTGAGAACTTAAAGAGTGTATAGCCTGTGTGGATAAGAAGCGAAAGGGCGAAAAAGCCCGTTATTGCCGAAATTATGTATAGGTTTGGTGTTTCCAGGATAAAATCTGCCAGTGGGTCCCCCTTTTCCGCTACCAATGGCCAAGTATTTAAGGCGAATGCGAATGCGAATAGTAAGAAAATTGATGCAAAGGTTTTATTGAATAGCATAAACCAAAATAAGCATCCATCCGGCTTTATGACACGAGTTTGTTTTACTATTGGCATAGTTTCCCCTTTTTCTGTTCCAACTGACGAAAGATGGCGATGAATTCCTCGGGTAGCAGTATATTCCACCCTATATTTTTTGTATGTAAGATTTCCTGTATGCGTCCGAGATCACATGGCGCTGGTCTGCCTACCCCCAACCATATTGTATCCGCGATTTTACACAGGGGGACAATCAGGCTTTCCGTTAGTTCGTACAAGGCATCCATTGGTAGTGAGTCCAAAAAACTTTCGTCCATGCGCATTTCTGGAATTCTTAAGTAAACTGGTTCCTGCTGTAAGGCATAGGCAAGGTAGGCCGGTTTATCTATAGCCCTTCCAACTTCTGCAAGAATGGACGGCATATCCGAAATCGTCGGAGGAACATTATTTAAGTCTCCTATGGTTAAAATATTACGATTTACAAGCTCTTGTAAGTATCTTTGGTTATCCTCACTAATCGCCATTTTAGTCTTTGGTTTCTTCCTGAGATTGTATTCCTGTTAGCATACGCGGTTGGGGAATTCTTGATGCTGCGCGACGCAAGCTGCGGTAGTATTCCGATATTATACGGCGTGCGTACTCTTTTGTATGCCCCATTCGTTCAGCAATCATATTTACGGTTTCAGCGCGCGAGCTACCTGTGAGAAGCGCCGAACACACTACCGTTCTCACGTGGGGATCCTTGATTTGCTCCAAAACCATTTTTATGTTTTCCCCCATAACTTCGGCCTTGATATGCTCTTCGCGTTCCTCTAGTGTTTTATAAAAATCATTGTTTGGGTCCGCAATAAGCTCTTCCAGCGATGTATCATCATTATCGCCTACCGTCGCATCTAGAGACGTTGCATTGAAGTCTACGCCATATACATTCTCAAAATTGGTTTTTGTCTTCCCTATGCCCTTTCGAATTTCCTCCTTGGTGGGCTTGCGTTTATGCTCTTCCTGAAACCTATTTTCAAAGTCTATAATCTTGCGTCTGACGCTTTGAACATGCCCCGGGGTTTGGATAATTGAGATGGTGTGGTCTATCGCTTCTTTTGTTACGTTGTCAATGTGCGCTGCCATAAGCGTGCTGATGCGCATCCAGCTTGTGTATTTGTATTTATCATACGCCCTAGCAGCACCTTTGACCGCTTCATTAAGTAGGTCGTTTAATGATTGGGCGCCCATTGTCGGACGAAATTTTATACTTTTATACGCCAAGCTCTGAATAAGTGGCATGTTGTTTTGTATAAACCAATTCCGCAAATCTACATACTTATCCCAGATCTTGCATTTGCCATACAGCGTGGTCCATTGTTCAACATTGAGTAACGAGAATATCTCCGGCGGGATACTTTTAGCACGTGTCTGCTCCATTTCGTGTAGGGAATACAGTGTAAAACTTTCCCATTTATCGTTGCACAGCATACTGTTGCATGTTTCAAGGTTGACATCCCTCTTTCTGCCTCTTACCGGAACCCGCATTCCGAAGCGTTTCTTATACTCTATAATGTATTGCTCCGGGGGTTGGTTGGATCCCAAACAGTAAAATCCGAAAAATAGGCAATATTTTAAATACTGCGATAGCCATAGTGTGTATTCCTGATACGCTGACGCTTGAAATTTTACCTTTTTAGATATCTCTGCCATAAGTTCTCTATCATAGGAGAGAGAATTATTTTTTGCATTATCAATCGGCGTATCTTCATCAAAAAGGTTTTCTGTTCTCATACCTATGCTTAAGGAATGTATCGAAAAAATTTCCGCAGAAAAGGGTTTACCCTAATCGAATTGGCTGCCGTGGCTATTATTGTTGCAATACTTAGCAGTATTGCGGTAACACAGTTAGCGGGTTCTACTTCCTATACGGCTAAGGCTAGATTGGTAGCGCTGACCGAACAGCTTAACAGTGCTCAATCTATATATCTTGCGGAAACGCTTCAACCCGAAGTTACCCCGGTATCCACAGATACCGATAAACGCGCAGCTGCCTGTGCCGCCTATTTAGTTCTGCGTCCGTATCTTCCTGCGATGCAGGCATACGCCTCTCTTGATTCGTTTGAGGCGTCTGTATA